>JAABUX010001251.1_pt1 | contig 39051 bp, 44 predicted proteins | sample 5561851 | NCBI WGS metagenome assembly JAABUX01 (sample SAMN10711883, study PRJNA513361) | rock metagenome | isolation source: Antarctica rocks | place: Antarctica: Victoria Land, Richard Nunatak red sandstone | collected 2016-01-03 | reverse complement strand
CTCGACCGCAACAAGATACCGGCCCAGCTTCTCGATCGACATGCCCCGCTCCCCCGCAACCGCGAGGGCGCGTCATCATACGTCAGGGCGCGGCAGGCGAGAGAAATCTCATGCGTAGCCCCTGGGGTGCTCTCGACCTCGATGTCGCCGCCCAGCATGGTGCTGAACGCCTTGGTGATGGACAGGCCCAGCCCCGTGCCGCCGAACTTGCGGGTCGTGGAGGCGTCAGCCTGCTGGAAGCGCTGGAACAGCTTAGCAAGCTGCTTCTCGGTCATGCCGATGCCAGTATCGGCCACACGGAAGGTCATCCAGTCCTGCCCGTTCCCACTGCCGTCGCCATCCGGCCCGGGTCCACGCTCGGCGGACAGCGTGATGGTGCCGGCCTCGGCGAACTTGGCCGCGTTGCTGAGCAGGTTCAGCAGGACCTGCCGAACCTTAGTCACGTCCGAATGCATTGCGCCGAGGTCGGGAGCAACCCGCACCTCCAAGGTGTTGCCCTTCTTTTCCACCAGCCCCGACACGGTGGACGCCACGTCGCGGACCATCTCGGCCGTGTCGAACGTCTCGGGATAGACCTCCATCTTGCCGCTCTCGACTTTGGACAGGTCGAGCACGTCGTTGATGAGGCCGAGCAAGTGGCGAGCATTGTTCTCGATCTTGCGCATGTCGTCCGCGATCCCGCCGGGGTCGCCGCTGTCCTCGATCTCCTCCTGCAGCATCTCACTGTAGCCGATGATGGCCGACAAGGGCGTGCGCAGCTCGTGGCTCATGTTGGCGATGAAGGTGCTCTTGGCCCGGTTCGCCTCCTCCGCCGCGTCGCGTGCGGCCTCGACCGCCTTCTCCGCCTGCTTGCGCTCGGTGATGTCTGTGACCACCAGGCCGGCCCCATCGATCTCTCGCCGCCCATCGACTCGGCGCAATGGATAGAGACTCATGAGATATGAGCGCACCAGATCGGGGTTCGTGGCAGACGTGACCTCGGTCTCGACGTTCGGAACAACCCGTCCATTTTCGATCACCGAGCGCATTTGCGGCTCAAGCTGCTCGCGCAGCTGCGGCAGCACCTCCCAAAGTTCCCGGCCGGTATCTGCATCCGGCACGCGATCGCTCATGACGGCGAGCGCCCTGTTGAGATGGCGGACCCGCAGCGCACGGTCGAGAAAGCCAAGCCCGACCGGCGCGTTGTCCAGCACCCCTTCGAGGAGGGCGTTGGCGGCCCGCTCCTTGCGCCGACGGCTTACTGCAAGCCAGGCAAACCAACTGCATGCCAGCAGCCCTGCCACGGCGGACAACACCGCCAGGAGCAAGGTGCGCGCCTGGTTGATCCGCTCTGCGGCGGTGATGCGGGCATCCAAGTCCTGCCGCAGGGCGACGACCTGCACCCGGACTGCGTCCATCGTCGCCTTGTCCTCGCCGGACTTGATGAACGCCATGGCCGCGTCGAGGCTCTGGGTGGTGCGAGCCTCTATGGCGCGTGCCGCGACGGCTCGCTTGGCGGCCACGAGGCGGCGCAGCATGGGCAGATCGGCCGCGGCAGCTCCATCGGAGGTGTCGTCGCCGGCCAGAAGCTCGCCCAGCTTGGATTCGGCAGCCCGGTAAGGCTCCAGGAACTCGTCCTCCCCGGTCAGCAGGAAGCCGCGCTCCCCCGTCTCCAAATCCTTCATGGCCGATAGAATGGCTTCGGCGCGATCCAGCAGCGTCCTGTCGTGCGTGATCACAGCGGCGGCGCGATCGCCTGCCGCGATGTTCCAGGCTGTCGCCAGCAAAGCAAGAACAAGCAGCAAAACCGCCAGCGACGAGCCCAGTCCGACCCTTCGCGCGATGCCCGATCCGTCCTCCAATCCATTGCGCGTGACGGTGCCTGGCATGCTGCTTGTCTTTCTTTCAGGACTTCGGGCGAGCAGCCCACTCACCCGCACAGGCCTGAAGCGGACGTGCATGCAGCGCAATAGGTCCGAAGTCGCTCCCTGCATGACTGCCCAAGTATCCGCGCTTATGCAGAGTTCGGCATAAACACGGATTTTTGCCGTGGTCCGTCCTGACCGCCCTGGGCGTGATCTACTGGGGCTTCTTGCTGCCGCCCTGGGTTGGGTCGCTCTCGATGGCACCGCCCGCGCCCTTGCTGCTGCCCCCGCCGATGCCGGTCTTGCCGCCGTTGACGCCCGCCACGGTGCTGGTGGCCTTGCCGGGGCTGCTGTCCAGCGATCCCAGCGTGCCGACGCCGTTGTTGCCGGCGTCCTGGTTGGCCGTGGCCGGACCCATGGGGCTGTTCTGGTGGCTGGCCTCACTCTGGTCCGGCCGGGTTGCGGCTGGGCCGGTTTGGGCAGTTGAGGTATTCTGGAACAAGCCGGAGCCGCCCAGGACAGCCGCTAGGATGGCTGCCACGGCCAGAGGTTTCACACTCATGTTCATAATCCTTTCACTTGCAGACCCTGTCTTAACGGGTCAGCGATGTGCGCCATGCTGTGCGACGCTGCTGGAATGGCGCTTGCGTCTGACAGGGCAGCCGTTTGCTCCCATAACCTGCGGGGCTGCTCGGTGCCCGACCAAGCAAGCCCTGGGATGCCCGTCACTGGATCGTCCGGCGGCCGGTAACCAGGCGGTAGAGCCACAGCACGACGACGGCGCCGATGATGGCGACGATCATGCTGTAGATGTTGAGCCCAGTGACCGGCGCGGCGCCGACGACCGAGAACAGGAAGCCGCCGACGAAGGCGCCAACGACGCCGAGCACGATGTCGAGGATCAGGCCCTGGCCGGACCCGCTGGAAATCTTGCTCGCGATGAAGCCTGCGATGAGGCCGAGGACAAGCCAGGCAATGATGGACATGGAGGTCTCCTCTGTTGCGGGTGAAATGGCCAGCACCATGCCGGCCGGCCATCCCGCCCGATGGCTGCTAAGACACGCTGACGACGCGGCGCTTGCGCTCGGTCACGACTTGCTCGGTCGTGTAGGCGGGGGCAGCCGGGTCAAAGCCCTTCCAACCCTCTTGCTCGTACTGGGTCCGGCGGGCGACGGGGTTGACCGGCGTGCGGCCGTCGAGCACCGCGTTGACCGTGCCGGCCATCGTCTCGTCGGCCCGCACCGTCACCAGGTTGCCACCACGGCGCACGCCCTCGGCATAGGTGTGGGCGTCCGCCTCGCTGACGCCAGCGCCAGTCAGCGAGCCGAACAGCCCGCCGGCCGCGGCGCCGATGCCGGCGCCGGCCAGGGTCGCCACCAGCCAGCCAGCGGCGACGATGGGGCCAATGCCGGGAATGGCCAGCATCCCGAGACCGGCCAGTAGCCCGGCGCCGCCGCCCAGCACGGTGCCTAGTGACGCGCCCGTGCCGCCCCCCGTGCTGGCGCCCTGGGCAGGGTCGCCCGAGGTCAAGCCGGTGCTGGTTGCACCATCGGAGCCATGACGGGCATCGGCGTTGTTGGCGACCAGGCTGATGTCCGCATGCGGGACGCCGGCCTGCTCCAGCGCCTGCACGACATGAACGGCGTCGTCGTGGTCGTCATACATCCGGGTGAAGGTTTGAATGGCCATGTCGGCCTCCTGGGAAATGGGGTTGTGCGAGGGTGGGCCGGGGCCGCAACCTGCCCCGGTCCTGACGCCTCAGCGCGGGGTGGCTGCGCTGCTGCCGTTTGGGTTGGTGCCGGTCGTGTTCGTGCCCAGGGTCCGGTCCAGCGCATGTCCGGCAGCGGTGCCGGTCTGGCTGCCCATGGTGCTGCCCGGGACCGACCCGGCGGTGCTCCCAGGGACGGACATGGTCTGCGCCATGCCGCCGTCCTGGCCGATGTTGCCCTTGTAGTCGAGCCAGACGCCAACGCTGCGCCCGTCCTTGGTGGCGGTGCCGCGCCAGACGCCGCCGGGGTCCTTGGTCAGGGCGCCGACGCCCTGGAAGCCTGCAGTCCCGATCCGCCGCTGCGCCTCGCCCTGGCTGAAGCTGTTCGCGCCCTGCGCCGGCTGCGGCGCGTTTGCACCGGTGGTCGCAACGGCCTGGTTACGGTCGCCGGAGGCCGCGGCGGTCCCGGTGTTGCGGTCCACGACGCCCGTACCTGGCGTGACGCCGGTGCTGGGGCGGACGCCCGGCATCGGCGCGTTGGAGGTGGCGCCCGGCGCTGTGTTGCCGGGCGTTGTCTGAGCAAGCGCAGTGCTGGCCACGAGCGTGGCGGCGAGAGTGAGCATGGTGCGTGTCATGGCGGTGTCCCTTGTTCGCTTTCTATGAAGCGTTGGCTATGAAGCGTGCTGGATGGGCAGGGAGGGATCGCATGGTCCCTACCCTGCCCATGGAAAGTTCTGTCCCGGCTACTTGCGCGTCGGATTGGTGCCGCTGAGGTTGGTGCCAAGCGTCTTGTCCACAGCGCCTGCAACGCCAGTGCCGCCCTTGACCGTCGCAGTGCCGGCGGTGCGCGCCGTCGCCGCGGTATCCTCGACGTCAACCTCGGTCTTGCGCACGGTGTCGCGCACCGTCTCGACCCGGTCGGCAGCCTCCTTCTTCAGGCCGATCTCCTCGACGACGTGGACGTCCTTGCTGACGACGGCCTCCTCGCGCATAGCACTGGCCTCAAGCGTCTTCCCGCCAAAGGCCGCTAGGTCGGCCGCCGTCGCTTTCCGGTCCACCGGATGGCGCTCAAGGGTCACGCGCTCCTCGTGCAGCTTGACCTGCGCCTCGACCGGGCGCTCCACGACGTAGGCGCGCACGCGCACGCCACCGGCCTCGACGGCCCGCTTGCCGACAACCAGCCGCTCCTCAACTACCTTGATGGTGTTGTCCGTGCCCGCGGCAGCCATCGGCGCTGCCGTGCGAACCGTGCTGTGGGCGGTGGCGTCGTAGCCGGTCCAGCCGGACTGCTTCCACGAAGCCTCCTGCGCGTCGAGGTCCAAAGCCCCGGACTGCTCAAGCATGCTGGACGCCTGTGTCATCTGGCCCTCATCGACCGTGACGTTCAGCAGAACGCCGCCGCGGCGCATGCCCTCCGCATAGGCGTAACGGTCCTCCTCGGGCAGGAGCATGTCCTTCATCGAGCCGAAGAAGCCCTTCTCCGCGTACGGGCTGGACTTGTCGTAGCCGGCATCGGTTGCGCCCGCGCCGGGGCTGACGCGGATGGCGGACCCGCTCAGACGCAACTGGCTGGCAAGCATCTGGCCGGCCTTCTCGGCTTCGGCCTGGGTCTTGAACATGGCCGTCAAGGTTCGTGTCGTCATTTCGAGGGTCCTTGTCGCTGGGGGTGGAGGTTGGAAACGAGATTGCCGGAGATGGGCCGTGACGCGCCAGTTCCAGCCTGGAAGCAGCACTGCCCCGAGGAGCGCGCCACCTGCAGAGGGTAAAACCTGTTGGCGCTAGTCCGGCTTCGCGGCCGGCTCCGCAGCTTCCTTGCCGGCCGGGCGCTGCCGCCGGTCCGCCATGAAGGCATCGAACTCCGCCTTGTCGCGGGCCTGGCGCAGACGCGCCAGGAAGGACTGGAACTCGCGCCCTTCCTCCTCCAGCCGGCTGATCGCGTCGGCGCGGTAGGCATCAAACGCCTGGTTGCCGCTGGGCGGCATGCAGGACGCGCTGCTCCCTCTGTCCTGCATGACGTCGGAGGAACCGCTCCCAAAATTGAACCAGGCGCCCGGCATGCGGCCGCGCCCATCGTGCCAGGCATGCAGGCGTCCGCTGCCGGCAAAGTAAGCCAAGGTCGCCAGACCTAGTGGCCAAGCGATTAGGGCAGCTACGGCCGCAACTGCCAGCCACGCGACGGTGCCGAACTCGTCCAACTTGGCCAGCATCGCGCCGCTCCGCCCTATGTGATCGTCTCTAACACCGTGAGCACGGCTTCGTACCCCGCACTGTCGAACACGTATCGGTGTGCAAGCAGATCAGTGTGCGGGCAGGTCTTATGCCTGCACCGGCATGTCGAGGGATTGCAGGTAGACGAGCAGTCCAGCTTCCAGCAGTTCCCCTGGCGACATGGGCAACCGGCCGTTGGCGTCCTCATCCCTGCCGAGGAACAAGGTGGCGATGCCATGGGTCAGCGACCACACATGCAGGGCCACCATGTGCGGCGGCGGCCGGCGCGGGGCGAGGCTGCGGTCGCATGCGGCATCGGCGGCCTGGCGCAGCACCAGGAACGCCGCGTCGTGGGCTGCCAAAAGCTCCGGGTGCTGGCTCGCCGGCAACTGCGGGTCGAACATGGCGGCATACATCGATGGCTCACGCCCGGCATAGGCCAGATGGGCCTGCGCGCACCGTTCCAGGGCAGTCACCGGGTTGCCGCCTGCTGTTTTTACGGCAACAGCCAGTTCAGCTTGCAGCCCCTCAAAGCCGCGCCGGGCCACCTCGGCCAGCAGGGCGTCGCGGCCGCGGAAGTGCCGGTAGGGCGCCGCCGCGCTGACGCCCAGGATGCGGGCCAGCTCGGCAATGGCGAACCCGGGCACCCCGCGCTCGGCGATCATCGCCAGGGCCGCCTGCACCAGCGCCTCGCGCAGGTTGCCGTGGTGGTATCCGCCCCTCTTGCCCTTGCTGTCCTGCTGCCTCATGCGGCACGCAGCTTACATCTTAACGGACGAGGGCGTCGCTTTATTATATGCGGATTTTTATGGCCTCATGGCGCTTGCTTGACCGTAGGCGGCAGCTGCGCCCAGGTGGCCCTGGACACACCAGCATCCTCGACGACGACCTCGGCCTCCTGGTGGCGCAGCGTCGCCGTGACCGTCTCGATGCGCTCCAGCGCCTCCTTGTTGATCGCGATCTCCTCGTACGCACGGGCCTGCGTCTCCAGCACGAGCACCTCGGCCACCTCCGCCACCTCGAATTGCAGCTCCTGGAACACGTCGTGAGCAGCAGGTTCGCCCCGAGCCGAGGATTGCACGCCCCAGCCACGCAGGATCATCCGGCCGTGCGCCTCGTCAGCCAGCGCGACGAGCTTGGCCACCGGGAATTGGGCGGGCATGCCATGCACCGCTGTGGCCTGCTCATCGAAGGTGCGTCCAGCGCCGCTCATGATGCGGCGCCTTCCTCTCCGGCCGCCAATCGCTCGACCACCGCACGCTGGCGGCGGAGCGGCACCGCCTGCTCGACCTCCTCTTGGCTCTGCACGATCCGGATGTGCATCTCCTCCACCACGACGAGCCGCTTCTCCATGACGAGCACCTCCTCGACCACGGGGATGATCAGCACGTCGTTCTCGGTGCGCGGCTGCGGCATGGCCTCGCCCGCCTCCAGCCGCCGCCCGACAGCCACATGCCCCACCTCGACCCGGCTCGACCGCAGGGTCTCGCGCACCTGGCGCTGCTCGGTCTCGGTCAGCACGGACACCCGCACCCGGCCATGCTCGACCGTGCGCTTAGCCACGCGCAACACCTCTTCCAGCAACTTGATCGTCTGGTTCTCGGTCGTCACCTGCCCGGCAGCATCGCGCAGCAGTTCCGGCCTGCTGCCGTCCTTGGTCCCAGACATGACGCATCCTCCTCGGCTGTCCGACGGCACTGGCAAGCTGATGGCCTGCTCGGTCGGGGGTTGGCCTGGCTTCGCAGCCGGTCGATTTTCTTTGTCACCGGGTGCAACAAAGCGGTGCCGCGACGTTAGAAGGTCTTACACCGGGTTGGCAATCCTGCCCACGTCCTCCAGCCATGGCGGCTCAGTTTGCCGTGGTGTCACGCAAGCCGATCAGGAGCAGCAATGGACGGGGCGATACCGCAGGCCAGCACAGGCCAGGAGCAAAGGGGCACGCCCACCCGGGTCGTGATGATCCCTTCCGCGTCGGGCGGCATTGGCCACATCTCGCGCACGACGGCGCTGGCCCGGGCGCTGCAACGCCTCGACCCGGCGGTGGAGGTGGAGTTCTTGCTCGACACCGAACGGCTGCGCCCGTTCAACATCGACGCGGCCCGGCGCATGGGCTTCACCCCGCGCTTTCTGCCGCCGCGCACGCGCGACAACCGCGACGCGATCGTCCGTGCCTGCCTGGACGGCGCCGACGTCGTGGTGGACGACTGCGCGCGCTACCTGCTGCCGCTGCGCCGGGCCGTGCCGCACCTGGGCTGGGTCACCCTGGCGATGTATCCGCTCAAGGACGAGCTGTTCATGGACTGGCCGTTCATGGCCCAGATGGACGCGGTGATCTGGCCGTATGCGCCGCTGGTCGGGCTGCCGGAGGAGCTTGCGGCGGTCCGGGACAAGGTCGTGCAAACTGGCCCCTTCCTGGAAACCGACGGGGTGCCGGACCAGGCATCGGCCCGCGCCCAGCTCGGCCTGCCTCCAGACGCCCCGCTGGTGGTTTACGCCCCGCGCGGCTTCCCGTTCGGACCCGAGTTCGGCCATCGCGTGCTCGCCGGCATCTATGGCGCCGTGGAGGCGCTGCGCCGCACAGGCCATCCGGCGCTGCGCCTGGTCCTGCTCGCGGTCAGCGACCTAGCCGAGCTGCGCGGCATCCCGGGCGTGCCGGACCCGCTGCCGGATTGGGTGAGCGTCAAGGGCGTGGTCGCGCCGGCCGAAAGCCTGCTGCACACCAGCGCCGCCAACGTCGTGGTCGGCGAGGGCACCAGCACGATGCATGAGGGCGCTGCCCTCCATACGCCGCTGGTGCTCGTGCCGGGTCCGATCCCAGAGGTGATGCTGCTGGCGCAGGCGCTGGACCAGGCGGGCGCGGCCCAGGTGCTCACGCCGCAGCAGGCCGGGCCGGACACGTTTGCAGCGGCATTCAGGACCGCGCTGGACGATGCCGCCGGGCGGGCGGCGATGCTGGACCGCGCATACGCCCTGGTCACAGGCGGCGGTGCGGCGGCGGCGGCGCGCGTCGTATTGGACGTGGCTGCGCGGCGCCGGGCCTTGCCGGGCTCACCCGTCGCTGTGCTGGCGGGGCAGTAGGGGTGGACGGCCCGTTCGACCGTCTGCGCGACGGGGCCGGGGCGCTCTGGACGGGGTTCACCGGCCATCCCTTCGTGCAGGGCCTCGGCGACGGCACGCTGCCCGCCCCGGCGTTCCGGCGCTACCTGACGCAGGATTACCTGTTCCTGATCCAGTTCGCCCGCGCCTACGCCCTGGCCGGCTACAAGGCCAGCCAGCCGGCGGACCTGCGCGCCGCCTCCGACGGATTTGCCGCCATCCTGGGCGAGCTGCCCCTGCATGTGTGGTATTGCGCGGGCTGGGGCCTGGACGAGGCCGGGATGGCCGCCGAGCCGGAGGCGCTGGAGACGGTCGCCTACACCCGCTTCGTGCTGGACTGCGGCGCGGCTGGCGACCTGCTCGACCTGTATGCCGCGCTGGCTCCCTGCGTGCTCGGCTATGCGCAGATCGGCCCGGCGCTGGCGGCCGGGCAGGCGTTGGGCAGCCCCCAAGGCGAGCGTCCGGGCAACCCCTACGCATCCTGGATCGCGACCTATGCCGGGCCGGACTACCAGGTTGCGGCGGCGGTCACGCGCGGCACGCTGGACCGGCTGTGGGCCGAGCGCGGGGGCGACGCGCGGGCGCCGGCGTTGCAGGCGACGTTCGACACGGCGGTGCGGCTGGAGACCTCGTTCTGAGACATGGGCTGGCAGGGGGCGGGCTGGCGGAAGGCAGGCATTTCGGCAAGCGCCGCGCAGGGTTGAGAACACGTCCCGATCGGATGCCGCGCCCCGTCACACGACCCTGGACGCTTCATGCCGGCAGCTTGCAACGCAGTGCGCTCGACATGGCGTCGGCCAGCATCCCCGGTCCGGCGGTGAGCAGGTCCAGGCGTCCGTCGCGGCTGAACGGCACAGTGATGCCCAGGGCGTCCAAGGTAACGGTCCCATGCAGGCGGTAGTCCAGCGCTCTGGTGCGGACCATGCCCAGGAGCTGCGGCCCGAGGTTGCGGACCGTGCTGACCACGGTGAACGGCACCAACACCGACGACCCCGGCTGCAGCCGCACGGCGGTGTCGCTGACGCCTTCGGCCAGCGGGCTGCCCTCGGCGTCCAGGCCCACCGCGATGCGCCGGAACGACAGCTCCGAGGCGTTCGGGTTGGTGACGCACAGGGTCACGGCCAGGGTCTGGTCGAGCAGGCCGGCGCCGCGCAACTGCACGGCAGCGACCTCCACCTGCGACGGCGTGGCTGTCACCAGAGTGCAACCGGCGCAGATGATGGTGAGCAGCGCGGCAGCAGCGGGCCTATTCATGATGCTGCCTCCCGGGCAAGTGGCGATTGATCCAAATGGGCGAGCAGGTCAGCCGGGTCGCGGTAGATCGCGGTGCAGCCGGCGTCGTGCAGGCACTGTTCAGAGAAGCCCCGCACAGGACGCCGAGTGTGCATAGGCCCCCCTTGCACGCGGCCTTGGCGGCGTGTGGCGACCGCGTCCTGCGGCAAGGGGTGGTCCAGCCGTTCAAGCACGGCCAGAAAGATGTCCGGACGCTGCTTGCTTTTCTCGTCTCGGCGGCGTTGGACGAGGTCTGTTCGTGCATCAAGTCTGCGCTGTCCGCGATCCGCCTGTAAGTCTCCAACTCGTCTTCCCTGGCCGACGACGCGAGAGCAACGCAAATGCTGGTGTCCTGCAGCCGCTCGAACAAGGCCCGGACGCCTGGGAGCGCCTCTACCTGTGACAAAAACCGCTCCTTCAGAAGATAACCCCCTGTGCTCCTCCAACTCGCCGCCGAACGCCTCGACGTCGGCCTCGCTGAGGAACATCGGCATCAACTGGTCACCCCCTTGCCGATCTGCGCCCGGATATCGCCGACAAGGACGTCGTGGCCAAACTCCCGGAATGCGTCCTGCCAGGCTCTGGCGTGCAGGTCGACGGAGCCGATCAAGGCAGCATCGACGTCGAAGATCACGGCTTTCGGCATAAGTTGCTCCTTGATCGCCGGCGGAACTATTCTGACTCACCGCGTTAAACGGTCTTACATGCTGCAGCGCCAATCAAGGCGTATCCGGCAATGTGAGGAGCGAAGCCATGGATGAAGATCGGTTCAAGGGTGCGGCCACCAACATGGGCGGCAAGGTCAAGGATGCCGTGGGCGGCCTGACGGGTGACACGAAGACGCAGGCTGAAGGCAAGCTGGACCAGGCCACGGGGCAGCTGCAGAACACCATCGGCTCGGCAAAGGACGCCGTCCAAGAGGGCGCCTCCACCATGGGCGCCCAGCTGGACAGCTTCATGTCCGAGAAGCCCATGATGTCGCTCGCGATCGCAGCCGGCGTGGGCTACCTGTTCGCCCGCGTCACGCGGCGTTAGAGGGCCAGCCGGTGGTCGCATCCTACCCAACTCCGCCGGTATCGACGGTCGAGGCTGTCGTGCCTGACGACCAGCGTACGCACCTCCGCAACCGCGTGTCGTGGGGCGCCATTCTCGCCGGGGTCGTGGCTGCGCTGGTCGTGCAGCTGCTGCTGAACATCCTGGGCATCGGCCTGGGCGCGTCATCGTTGGACGCGGCCAACGTGGGCGACAATCCGTCTGCCTCCGGCGCCGGGCTGACGACGGCGATCTGGATCGTGGGGTCTGGCATCGTCGCCTCGCTGGTCGGCGGGATCACCGCCGGGCGGCTCGCGGGCACGCCGGACGGCAACACCGCGCGCTGGCATGGCTTCCTGTCCTGGTGCGTGGCGACGCTGTGCATCTTCTACCTGCTGACCACAGCCGTTGGCGGCTTGATCGGCGGGGCGGCGAGCGCGCTCGGCGGGACGGTTGGCGCAGTTGGGCGCGGCACGGCATCTGCCGTGTCGGGCATCGCGCAGACCACCGACGGCGATGCCCTGAAGGCGCAGGTGCAGCGGCTGGTGAACCCGAACGACGCGCAGACGGCGCAGGACAACATCACGTCCTACATTCGCGCGACTGTCAGCGGTGACAAGGCGGCGGCTGACGCGGCGCGCGACCGCGCCGTGGACAGCCTGGCCCGGACGGCGAACGTCAGCCCGGACGAGGCCCGCACTCGGCTGAACAACGCCGAGCAGCAGGCGCGTGCCGCGGCCGACCAGGTGAAGCAGAAGGCGCAGGCTGCGGCGGAGGCCACCCGCAAGGGCGTCGCTGGCGCGGGTATCCTGGGCTTCATCGCACTTGCCTTAGGCGCGGTCGCTGCTTGGTTCGGCGGCGGCATCGGCGCGCCGCACAACAGCCTGACCACGGCCAGCGTCGGCACCCGCCGCATCTAGCCATCCTCGGCGACCAAGCGACGGCGGCACGCAACAGCGCGCCGCCGTCCTGCATTCTGTGCCGACCTGTCTCTCAGCAAATCCCGTCCGGAAGCCAGATCATGCCAGATGCTCCCGCCTCGGCAGCCCGGCAGCCTGCCCAGGTCACACCCGCTGCTGCTCCAGACTCCGCCAGCACGCTCGGCCTGCAAGTCGGCGTGGTCATCATCGCAGCGCTCTACTTCGCGCGCGAGGTGCTGATCCCGATTACGCTGGCCATCCTGCTCGCGTTCATTCTGGCGCCGGTCGTCTCGCTGCTGCGCCGCATCAAGCTGGGCCGTGTGCCGGCGGTGCTGCTGGCCGTCCTCGTCGCCCTGGCCATCATCCTCGGCCTGGGCGGCATCATCGGCACCCAGGTCGCGCAGCTCGCGAACGGCATTCCGCAGTATGCCGCCACTGTCGAGGCAAAGATCGACTCGGTTCGGACCTACGCGACCGGGCGGATGGCGGACCTGACGGACAAGCTCGGCCTGCCAGCCCCGCCCCCGGCCGCTGGGCCAGCCCCGGCGGCCTCAGCCCCGGGCATCCCTGGCACGAACCTCGTCCCACCCGCCTCAGCCCCTGCGGTGGCGGCGGCCCCTGCTTCCTCCCCGCTCGCCCTGGCGGAACGCTACCTGTCGCCCGTGCTGTCGCCGCTTGCAACCATGGGGATCGTGTTCGTGGTGGCGATCTTCGCCCTCCTGCAGCAGGAGGACCTGCGCGACCGGCTGATCCGGCTGTTCGGCGCCACCGACCTGCACCGGACAACGGGTGCCATCGACGACGCGGCCCGGCGGCTGGGCAAGTACTTCCTGACCCAGCTCGCGGTGAACGCCACCTTCGGCGTGGTGATCGGCGCCGGGCTGTACTTCATCGGCGTGCCCAACCCGGTGCTGTGGGGGATGCTGTCGGGGCTGCTGCGCTTCGTGCCCTACATCGGCTCCTTCATCTCGGCCGGGCTGCCGCTGGCCCTGGCCGCCGCGGTCGATCCCGGCTGGACGATGGCGATCTGGACAGCAGCGCTCTACGTCGTGATCGAGCTGACCGTCAGCCAGGTGGTCGAGCCTCTGCTCTACGGACACAGCACCGGCCTGTCGCCCTTTGCGGTGGTGGTATCGGCGATCTTCTGGTCCTGGCTGTGGGGACCGATCGGCCTGATCCTGTCCATGCCGCTGACGCTGTGCCTGGTGGTGCTGGGGCGCTACGTGGACCGCTTGGAGTTCCTCGACGTGCTGCTCGGCGACCGGCCGGCGCTGACCCCGACCGAGAGCTTCTACCAGCGCATCCTGGCCGGCGACGCCGATGAGGTGCAGGACCATGCAGAGCTGCTGATGAAGGAACGCTCCCTGTCGTCCTACTACGACGAGGTCGCGCTGAAGGGCTTGCAGCTTGCCGCCAACGATGCCGAGCGGGGCGTGCTGCAGCAGGAGCAGCTTGAGCGCATCAAGAACACCATCAAGAGCCTGGTGTCCGAGCTGGACAGCCACGACGACCAGGAGCCGGCGCCGGAGAAGGCGGATGGCGGCGCAGCCGTGCCGCCGCGCGACGAGCGCGAGATGCCGAAGGAGCTGCCGCCGGACAGTCCCGACGGCGGCCGGGCTGGGCTAGCACCGGCGTGGCGGACGGACGCGCCCGTCCTCTGTCTGGCGGGCAAGGGGCCGCTCGACGAGGCGGCCTCGTCCATGCTGGCCCAACTGCTTGGCAAGCACGCGCTGGGTGCCCGCGTTATGCCTTATCAGGCGGCCTCGCGGGAGGAAATCGGCAGTTTGGACGTGACCGGAGTCGCGATGGTGTGCATCTCCTACCTCGGCATCACTGGCACCCCATCGCACCTGCGCTACCTCATGCAGCGGCTGCACCGCCGCCTGCCCGGAGTGCCGATCCTGGTGGGGCTGTGGCCGTCCGAGGATGACGCGCTGGGGAGCGACCGGGTGCGGGCCGTGATCGGCGCCGACTACTACTCGACCTCGCTCCGGGAAGCCGTGAACGCCTGCGTGGAAGCGGCGCACAAGGCCAGCGACGCGGCGGACGGAGCCGCCCCGGCCCGGTCCGGCGGGCTGGTCACGTCCGAGGTGGGGGCTTGATGATGGACACGGCACCCCAGAGCGTCGTCGAAAACATCGACCAAGTCGTTCGCTTGGAGGAAGTTCTGACTGCGCGGCGGAACCTGGCGGAGAGGGTTGGCGAGGCCATTGGCAGCTTTGCCGGCAAGCTGGCCTTTGTCGGCTGCCAACTGGCCGTCGTGGTCGGCTGGGTGCTGGCCAATGCCGGGCTGCTGCCGGGCGTGCCGGTGTTCGACCCCTTCCCCTACTCTCTTGGCGGCGCGCTGCTGTCGCTGGAGGGCGTGCTGCTTGCTTCGTTCGTGCTGCTGAAGCAGGCGCACGAGGGGCGGCTGTCCGAGCGCCGGTCGCACCTGAACCTGCAAGCCAACCTGCTGGTGGAGAAGGAGGTAACCAAGCTGATCCAGATGGCGCAGCGCCAGAGCCAGGCGGACGGGACCGAACACCACGTGATGGACTCGGAGGCTCACGAGCTGGCCAAGGACACGGCAGTTGGCCACCTGGCGAAGGAATTGGATCGGCGGCTGGATCAAGGGTAGGAGGCCGCTGCTGCCAGGAGCCCGGTTCATCCGTCACTTGGGTCTCGCCGCCTGCCGCATCCCTGGCGTAGCCCGCATTCTCATCAGGAGGCCTCCGTGTCTCAAGCCGTTCAGGACCTTGCAGAAGCCGGCGTCGCGGTGTGGCTCGAACACCTCAGCCACCCGTGCCTGCAGTCGGGCAGCCTTGCCGCGCTGGTCGGAGAAGGCGCTGTGGTCGGCATCACGACCAACCCGACGATCTTTGCCAAGGCCATCGGCGTTGGGTCAGGTTGCGAGGCGCAGGTGCGCGATCTGGCGCTGCGCGGCACCGCCGTCGGCGAGACGCTGCGGCTGCTTACGGGTTCGACGCCTGCCGGGCTGATGACGGTTGACGAGCTGCTGAAGCAGGCAAGCAGCGGCAAGCCGGACGGCGGCGGGACAGGCTGATCTGCCCCCCGCATGCCCGGGCGAGCGATCCGACCCTGATCCAGAACCAACGGCATCGCCCAGATGGCGGCGCCAGTCTTTTTTCGCTTGCACCATTCGCTTGAACTGTTCCGGCCCTCCTGGACGGACAATGGGATCATACACCTGACATGCACGCTTCCAGCCAAACCAGCAGCAGCACGACAACAGACACGTCGGCGTCTGCAACGCACGAGAACCGCGTCTGCATCATCGGCTGCGGCCGGGTTGGCATGGCGAGCGCCTACGCCCTGATCCAGAGCAGCTTCATCCGTGAGCTGGTGCTGGTCGGCCGTGAGCCGGAGAAGACGGAGGGCGAGGTGATGGACCTTGAGCATGCCGTCGCGGTCCCGATGAAGTCGCCGATCCGGATCATCAACGGGGACTATGCCCAGGCCGCAAGGAGTTCGGTCGTCGTGGTGACGGCCGGCGAGGCGACCAGCGGACCCGATGAGTCGCGGCTCGACCTGCTGTCGAAGAACGTCAAGGTCGTCCGCGACATCGTCGGCAAGCTCAAGGCGGAGGGTTTCGCCGGCGTCCTCGTCATGGCGTCGAACCCCGTGGACATCCTCGCGCAGGTTGCCCAGGAGGTGTCCGGGCTGCCGGCGGGGCAGGTGATCGGGACCGGCACGCTCGTCGATACGGCACGGCTGCGCGGGCTGCTTGCGGACGAACTCGGCGTCGAGCCGCGCGCGGTGGAGGCCTACATCATCGGGGAGCACGGGGACTCGGAGATCGCGGTCTGGAGTGGCGCACGGGTGGCCGGGGTCACGCTCGGGCGCTACCCCGGTGCGCGGTCGCTGCCGGACTACGGCGACCTCCTCGACCAGGTGCGCCGCGCCGCGCCGGAGGTGGTGAAGCGCAAGGGCCACACGGCCTATGCCATCGGCCTGTGCGTGCAGCGCATCTGCGAGGCGGTGCTGCGCAACGAGCATGCCGTCCTTGCGGTCTCCGCCCTGCTCCAGGGCGAGTACGGCATCAGGGGCGTCTACCTCGGGACACCTTGCGTCGTAGGGAAGAACGGCGTCGAGCGGGTGATCGAACTGGAGCTTGATCCCGGGGAGCGGGACGGCCTGCGGGCGTCGGCGGACCTGCTGAAGAGCATGCGGAGGGACCAAGCGGAGAAGGACGGCGAGTAGTTCCGGGCTGCGAAGACCAGCGATTTACATAGACGCTCCGTCCACCGCTGCTGTCGATGGTGGGCCATGCCGTCCCGTGACAGCTGGCGTCCCGAGCTGTCCAACATGGCTCGGAGGTGGGCCAGCATTCTTGCCGGCCTCGCCTTGCTATTCAACCCGCCTGTCGGCCGATGATCGAACCACACTTCATGGAGTGTAAACCAGCGCAGGCATGGGACCCAGCGGAACTCTGACTTTTCAACGCGGTCTGGTGCTGATCAGCGCCGAAACCCACTGCTGACCCATAGTCAGTGCGCAGCCAGGCGGGGGAGGTCTGCCGCTTCTCAGCGGAGAGCGCCCCATCACCGTTCCGCCGGATACCACACCAGAAGACCCGGACATCGTGGTGGTCCATCCGCGTCAAATACAGCGCATCATGCCAGGAGATCAGATCAGGCTTGGAAAGCCTCTCTATGGCACCTTCGCCAACTGATAGCCTCTGCTGCATAGCGCCATGAGCGGCAGCAGGAGCAAGAGAAGCCAGCGTCACCAGCCCCGCTCGCAACCATCTCCGGAACGCAGCCCCCGCGTGGTGGCGGTTGCTACATAATACCGCGGATGTCGCCATGTGGCTTCAGCCCGAAGTTCTGCTCGTAAAGCTCGGAAAAGGCCTGGTCAGCCTCGCAGGCGAACACGCACTGATGACCAAGGGAAGACAGCGCCTGATGAAACCCACCCAGCCCAGCAAACAGATCAATGAAGCGGAGTGGCTCCGGCTCAGCTCTCAGTGCCTCTGCAGCCTGGAACGTGCCGTGCATTCATTCCTACCAAGGCTGGTCATGGGGCGACCATGCACGGCACCCGGCATCCAACCCATGGCACCTTTCCTGGGTGTGATTAGGGCGCAGGAATCGGCTAGGCCAACTACATACTAACGCGATATGCCCGTAGGTAAAGGCATGCCTACGTCAGAAAGCGTACGTGCAGCCTCGATGACGGCATGCTGCAAGCCAGGTGTCAGCGCAGCGGGCACCTCGGGCAGTGCCGCAACCGTCGCCGTTGGTGGTTCCACATGATAGCGTACCGCTTCTGGCGACAGCGGCTGGAGATGGTTCCTGCCCGGGAAGACGTAGGTGCCCGCCTTCGGCGCCCAGCGCCGGAACCCCTGCTCCATCGGCGGCGCGAGGCGCAGCGCCAGCCCAGCCGGCCAGAGGACAACCCCGGCCTCGTCCGCTTCCACCTCGGACAGCTTGATGGCCAGCATGCGCAGAAGGGGAACCTGGTAGAGCCTGGACAAGGCAGCCGCCAGGAGTGCCCTTCCCTCCCCGGCAGACTTGGCCTGGTCGAGCCAGTCCAGGAGCGCCTGCACCTGCCGAAGCAACGCCGTCTCGCGTGCCTTCGGGGCGGCAGCCTCCGGCTTGCCTGGTAGCGCCAGTCGCACCTGCGCAGCCTGCGCCGCATAGGACACGAACCGGGCCAGGCTGGCCCCCTGCCCCGGCCGGCGCCCCAGGTAGCGATCCAGGTCGCCCTGCTCCAGGCCAGCCAAGTCCCTTCGCCCGCTGGACGCCATGAGGCCGACAGCGGCATTGAGGTAGGACCGCACCGTCCTGGGCCGCAGCGCCGTGTCCAGCGCAAGATGGTCGCGGTAGGCGCTGACGACGCTGCCCCAGGGCTGGCTGGCCGCGGCAGACAGCAGCGCATCGGCCCGTGCGCTCTCGGTGAACGCCTCCACCCGTTCCGGCTTCCAGTCGAGGCCCAGCCGCCCTGCCAGGAAGCGGACGGCGAGGTGCTGCCGGCGCAGCCCCTCGGCGCCGAGCACCCGGAGGAGCAGCCCCTGCCCGAGCAGGGCTGGTGCCGTGCAGTGCCGGTCGATGGCTGCGAAGCATATGGCGTAGGCGTCGATGCGGCGCACCATGTCCCCCGCCGTCCGGGGCAGCCCGTCCCATGCGCAGAACTCCTGGAACAGCGCGCGCACCCAGGGCTGCTCAATCAGCTCGGTGTCGAGGGCGATGCGGCGCTCCACACGGCTGCGGAGGGAGCACGGCCTACATGGGGCGCCGCCTGCGCCCGGGGTCGCCTTGCCGCAGCCAGGGCAATCGTGGGATGCCGGCGCTGCGCCGGCGCAGGCCACGCATATCGCCCGACCTTCCCCATCACGCCGTCCGATGCGGCGATGCCGGGCGCAGATAAAGCATGTGGCGTGGGTGGCCTTCCGTTGGCAGCCCTCGCAGACCATGCCCTCGCGCCCCGCCATCCGTCCGAGCCGGCGTGCGTGCCGGCCGCATGCGGGACATGGAACAGGCTCGCGGAAGCTAGGCGCACAAGACGGGCAGATCGCCCGGTCATCGACGACCCGTCCTGCCTTGCCCGTGAATACCCGTTCGCACCGCAGGCAGGTCCGCCCTGGCACCTGAGTGCCAAGCTGCGTCCCCGCAATCACGCTGTCCGGCCAATGCGGCGAAGGATGATCGCTGCCCGTGCGGCCCGGTAGGCGGCTGGGCTCTTGCGTCGCAACCGCTGCAATGCCGGGGTTGCAAGGAGCGGCACGTGCGCCGGGCGGGGCCGCGGGATGCCCGCCGGCAGGCTGGCGACCTCCGCGGCGACCACCCCGTCCGGGTGAGCACGCGCGAAGCTGCGCTGGGTGAGTGCCGCCGACGCCGCCCCGCTGCGGAACGTAGCTGGCCAGTTCGTCAGCCAGGCTGCGACCGTGTCGAGGCAGGCGGTGCGCGCGCCGATGCGCGACTGCTCGAAGCGCAGGCGGGGGGCAGGCGGAAAGGTGGCCGCGCCAAGGCCGAGCATGGCCCGCAACTCCCGCTGGACGGGTCGCGCCGCGGAGACGGCGAGCAGCGCCCTGACGCCGTCGAAGGCGTCGCGTGCTGCCCAGGGCGGCACCGTCCCGTTTGGGCGTCCGGGGCCGAGCAGGGCAAAAAGGCCTTGCTGCAGCCCAAGCACCCTGGCGGGCACCTCCCCACCCCCGCCTGCTCCTGCCAGCGATGTGCCGCAGACGTGGCAGTCGGTGAGGCAGGCCGACGCCCGGTGCGGGACGACAGGCGCGTCGCAGCGCGGGCAGGCATCGAGCAGGGCGCGGCCGTGCTTGCAGCACGCAACCGCGAATGCCAGGCGCCAGGCCAGCCTGTAGTGCGCCGTGCCTTCGCCAAGGCACTCCGGGCAGTATTGCAGCCCATGCCGCAGCCGGGTTCGATGATATACCCCGACAGAGAGCAGCAGCGGCGTGTCGCCGTGCGACGGAAGCCGGCCAGCCCCCAGCGCCTCCCGCCAGCCTTGGAGACTTGCCTGCCGCACCCTGTCCGCTGGAATGCCCAGGCAGCCGGCAATCTCCCCTATCCAGCATATCCCCGCCTTGCCAGGCCGCGTCAGCGCAGCAGGGTTACGGTCGAGGTCGCGGCTCCAAGTGGCCTCGCCCGGCCAGAACAGCTCTAGGAAGCGCTGCGGCGAAGTCCCGTGCGCCAGCGCGTTGCGGGCCAGGCAGGAGGAGAGCAGCTCGCCCTCGATGGGCGGGAGCCGGAACGCCCAGCCCCCGCGGGTCACAGCGCCTCGGCCTGCTTGCCGTAGTCGGACAGCTTGACGGCGTTGATGCGCGAGAGGAGCGGCAGGTCGATGCGCCTCGCCCCGCGCCGGATGGCCAGCACCGCGGCGCGCTCCAGCGCCCGTGCCACGCCGCCGATAGTGCCCTGCGACATGATGTGCAGCCGGTTGGCCATCTCCCGGCCTGCCAACTCGGACGGCTCCTCCAGCGGCAGCAGCCGCTCGAAGCTGGCCAGCAGCCGCAAGAACTCCCGGTCCAGCTTCCACCGCGGCAGCCCGAACGCCTCGAAGCGCGACGAGAGCTGCGGGTCGGTGTGCAGCGTGCGGATGGTGTCCCGCGTGCCGGCCGCGATGATGGGCAGGCGCAACTCGTTGCTGAGGTTCTTGAGCAGGGCCAGGAACTGCCGCTGCTGCCGGGCATTGCCGTGCAGCACGTTGTGGAACTCGTCGATCACCAGCATGCGGCAGCCGACGTAGGACAGGACCGAGTGCACTTGGTTCTTCTTGGCCTGCACCGGGTCGGTGACGCGGTGGGCGACGTGCATCGCGTTCAGCGCCTCGGACCAGAAGCGGGTCTCCGTCGGGTCGGTCGGCATGTCGAACCCGATGACCGGCGCGGACACCCCGCCGCCGGGCTGCACCGGATGCAGGCGGCGGAAGTGCTCCAGCAGCGTGGACTTGCCGTTGCCCGACTCGCCCACCACCAGCAGGTTCGGCATCCGCAGCGCCCGCGGGTAGTCCAGCAGGTCGGTCAGCTGCTGCAGCGCCTCGTCGGCCCGGGTGTAGGGCACGAAGTGGCGCGTGCAGGCGAACCTGATCCGCTCGGCCTGCGGCAGCTGGAGGGCCTCGGCCGCCAGAGGGTCCAGGTGGGCGTAGCCTCCCCCGCTCATGCCCAGCTCCGCGTGGCGACGATCCCGTCGAACGGCAGGACCGGCTCGGCGAAGATGTCGTCCTCCGGGCCGCCGCCGGCCTGCTCCTGCCACAGGGCCTGGGGTGCCTCGCCCTGCCCCGCAGCCTCGCCCCCCGCCTGCCCTGCTGCCGCTGGCCTGCCATCCCCCGCCCCCGGCGCGGCAGCCACGGCGGCCTGGGGGCGCTTGATGCGGTCGATGCGGTGCTGGTCGCGCCGGGCCGCCTTGGTCTTGGTGACTGCCTCCGCCGTCCGCTGGCGCATGCGCTCGATGGCCCCGAAGATGGCGGCCTCGTCCGTGTGCAGCGCGCCCTCTTCCTTCAGCCGCTGCCGCGCCCCGCGCACCTCCCAGATCGAGACAGGGGGGTGCGTGGTGTCGCGGTAGGGGATGGTGAAGTACGCCTTGGCCTCCGGGTCGAAGAAGTGCACCTGGCTGATGTCGCGCGGGTCGCGCCGGACCGTGAACTGCCGCTTGCGCTTGCGCTCCCCTGTCTCGCGCGCGTCGATCCAGGGGTTCAGCACCTCGTCGTAGTAGTAGATGTCGTCGATCACGATGCCATAGGGCTGCACCGTCCGCTCGGCCGACGGCATGAAGTCGAGCCGCAGCCGGTCGGGATCGGCGGGTATGCCGGGCAGGCCCGTCCCTTTCCGCTCCCCGTCGCCCATGATCCCGACCTGCCACTGCCGCATCGGCGGCACCTTCAGCTCCGAGTGGACGCGCCGGTGGTAGACGTTGACCAGGAAGTCCACCAGGTGACGCTCGAACTCTGCCAGCGTCAGGGCCGACCTCGCGTCGGACTTGTAACGGCCGCGCTCAGCCGGCGACGAGAAGGTGGCCCCGGGCAGGTTGCGGATCTCGTTGGCCGCCGTTCCCATGAACCGCTCGATGTGCCCGCCGTAGTGCGGCTGCCCGCCGGGCCGCATGTCGAGGTCGATGCCGTACTCCTCGCAGGCGCGCATGAGCATGGCGCCGCGGAACTCGCGGGCGTTGTCGGCGTGGACCTTGCTCATGCGCCCGCAGGCGGGCCAGTCGCCGGGCACGTCGAGGCCGGCGAGGTACTCGGCCTTCGGCAGCATGGCGCGCGACAGGCACATGCCGACCGCCACCGCGCTCGGCGCGTCCATGCTGACGTAGACGCCGACGACCATGCGGCTGTACACGTCGATGGCGACCGTGACCCAGGGCCGGCCCATGGCCTGCCGCGTCCGCTCGTCCACCACCACCACGTCGGCCTTGGAGTGGTCGATCTGCACCACCGCGAGCGGGAAGTCGGCGCCCGGGAAGGAACCCCGGACCGGCTCCAGCTTGTTGCGGGCGACGTCCCGCTGCCCGCGGCGGCGCAGCACGGTGGCGGCCGGCAGGGCGTAGAGCCGGTTGCGGACCGTGTTCGGGTGCGGCGCGGCGATGCCGGCAGTGCGGCAGCGCTCGGCCACGGCGTTCACGACCTGCTGCGGCCTCTGCTTCTGCGGGGTGAGGTAGACATCCTCGATGGCGGCGGCGAGCACCGCCTCCGCCTCGGGGCTCAGCAGCTGCGCGCCGGCCTTGCGGCCCCGCTTGGCCGGGATCAGCGCCGAGACCCGTCCGATGTCGGTGTAGAGCCGCAGCCAGGCGTAGAAGGTGACGGGTCCGATGCCGGCCGCCGTTGCGGCCGCCGCCACCATGTCGCGGGTGCGGTATGGCTCGGCGAGCAACGGCCGGATGGCGGCGAAGCGGCGCTGCGCCACCTGCCAATCCTCCTGCGAGTGGCCGCCAAGCTCCTCGGCCGCCGCCTGCGGCGGGGCGACGGCAGGCGGTGGCCCAGAGTCGGGGCGCAGCAGGTTGAGCGTGAGACGCTCCAGGGCCTCGGTTTCCAGGTTGCGGGCGAGCACCGCGTCGGGACCCAGCAGGTGCGTCACCTCGAAGCGCTGGTCCCGGCTGGACACCAGGCTGCCGGGCACCACGGTCAGGAACGCCTGCGCGCTCATTGCGGGACCTCGCCCGCCGGGACCCAGATCGCGCTCCGCATGGTCAAGGGGACGCTCAGGTCGGCGCAGACCTGCCTCGTGGCGACCAGGCGCCACAGCGGGGCGAGGGCATGCATGCGGTTTCCCTCGCTGGCGTAGGCGGCGAGCAGCAGGGCCTGCGGCGTCGCCTCGCCGAGGGCCGCGAGCGCGTGCACCAGGGTCTCCTCGTGCGCCTCGTGGGCCGGCCGGCCACGGTAGCCACGCAGGAACACGACGTTGTCAAGGTAGGAGCCGCGTATCTCGACCTCGGTGAGGATGGAGAACAGCATGCCAGACTCGCGGGCATGGCGGCGGGCGGCGCGGTAGCGCGGCTTGGCGGCAGGCCACTCGGCCCAGAAATCGGCGCGGTACTTCACTTCGATCAAAGCGGGCGCCGCGGCATGGTGCTCGACCAGGAAGTCCGGGGTGTAGCGCCTGCGGCGGCCCAGCGCGTCCAGCCAGTCCACCCGCAGCGGCTGCGAGCGCACGCGCCGGACAGAGGTGTCGAAATCCAGGATCACCAGCAGGTCGCGTTCCAGGGCGGACTCGAACGGAACCGAGAGCTGCCCGACCATGGCGCGGCCGGTGATGCTCCGGCGGCTGACGCCGATGATGCGTGCTGGCTGCTTACGACCTGGTTCAGCCTTCTCCTGTATGATCGCAATCTGGTTCACCAATTAGCTATCCTCAGTTCAGGCTTTGGATACAAGGCCGCAGCGGAGCCTTCAGCACGAGCCTACGCTGGTTCGGACTATGATTGGAAGTCACACCCGTGCTCAGGACGGAGCGCAGCGGGCGGCGTCCCTTGTTCAGGACGCCAAGGCCCGCACGCATCCGGTCCGCGACCGCCTCCGCCTCGGCTTCCGTGAGGCTGCACGCCGGCAGCACAGCCAGGCCGGCGTAGATGCCGGGGTCCGTGACTAGGGTGGCTTCCTCGTAGTGCCAGCCACCCTCCTCATGACCTCCCCAGGCCAATTCCACGAGATACACCGCGGTCCAGAACAGGGCCGGCAGCGCGGCCGGCACCGGCTCAGCCTCGGTCTGCGGCTCCGTGCCGCTCATGGCACGCCTGCCGCGTCGAGCACCTGGCGAGCTTTCTTCCGCCACGCCGTGAACCAATCTGCCAGATCGGCGGCGGGAACGGTGCAACCCAGCCAGGATGCGTCGAACTGCAGCGCCCAGACCCTCGTCGCCTCGTCCAGCAGGTCGGCCATCTCCTTGCTGGCGGCGAACAGCCCGCCGTTCGCGTAAGCCTCGGCCTGGTTCGCGCGGCCCGTCCCCAGCGCGTTCACCTGGCCCACCCACTGGCCGGTCTCGGCGACCCTCACGCCCCATGTCCGCGTCGCTTCCCCGTCGGGCGTGGGCTGCGTGGTGATCGTCCACATCCACTTGCCGGCGGTCGGTGGTGCCGACCTGGTTGGCGGGCCGCTCACGGCCGCACCGCGGCAACCTGGCGGGTCAGCGCCGGAACCGTCGATGCTCCGTCCGTCAGCAACCCTGGCGCGCTCAGGACCGCGTAGATCACCGCTGCGAGCATGACGCTCCCCAGCAGCACTTTCAGACCCGTCATCCTCTTCATCTTCTCCACCTTCCAGATGCCGTCTTCTTCCCGAAGACTTCATCCGGCAGGCGCGGCGGCATAGCTGGGGCAAGGGCGCGAAGCGGGCCGAAGGCCGCACCCTTGCGGCGGCTATGCCGTCGTGGCAGCCACCTCCATTTTCCTTATTCGTCTTTGCGGTATTTCTTCTTCATGATATTTCGTCATTTCCCACCATGCCTCCATCCGTCCTGGTCCTGAATGCACCGAGGGCCAGGGTCGGTCCGATTTGTGTCATCTCATTTGGGCAGGGTGCGCTTCTCAGTCCCGCAGATTGCGGGCGCGGACTGCCGATGATCTCGCACTGGGGTGCCGTGACCTCGGGTTGCCATAGCATCCGAGGCGTTGCACGATGGTAAGGTCGGGTCGTGCCGTAGATCGCGCGTCGCCGGGTCTGGCAGCCCCACATGGCTGCTGCCGGCGTTTTAAGCTGCACGTCGGCGCACCCCATCAGCTTCGGCTACGACCCGGCCTGTCGCAGACACCTGGCCAGCCCGGCGGAGAACGACTTCATGCCTGACACGAACACGCCGTTGCGGCGTGACGACGCCGACGATGCCGAGGCCAGATCCGACGAAGTCCGGATGCGCCTGGCCCTGGAGAAGCTGGGCACCAGGAGCACGCCGCCCGTCCGCAGCAGGTCCGGCGGCTCGGCGGGAGGCGCCCACGGTACCGCTCCGCGCCGGCACAAGTTCGCGCGTGAGGGCGAGGTGCCGGTCGAACGCCTGCCGCCCCCTGTCCGCAGTCCCGGCGATTTGCAGCGCGAGCTGGTGGAGGAGCGGGCGGCCCGGCAGCGGGCCGAGCAGGCCGTGAACGACGCCAAGGCGTCCATCGCCACCCTGCAAGCGGCCTTGTCACGGTCCGAACAGGAGGCGCGCGCGGCACGGGAGGCCGTCGAGGAACGGGAAGCAGCGATGGCGGGGTTGCGCGCGGAGCTGCAGCGTCTCGCACTCAAGCTGGAAGCCGCGATGGATGCCAAGCCTGCGACGCGCGTGGGAAGCAAGCACAAGCGGGGTGGTTCGGCTCCAGCCAAGCCCAAGTGGGTTCAGGCTGCATCCGAGGCACCGACCCCGCAGCCGGTGAAGTGGTGGCTGGCTCTCACGCAGCCGCGCACCTGAGGTCATCGTCGGCGCCCGCCTGCACGACGGATGTCCTGGCCGACACGGGCGCGACTGCGCCAGCGACGCCAGGTGCGCCCGGCCCTGCGGCGACCTAGTGGGTTGGTTGCCAGCCTGGGGCAACATACCAACTGGCCCTGGCAGTGCGGCTGTGCGGAGGGCCAGTGATGTTCGGCAGGAAACGGCGTCAGGTGTCTGGGCGTGCCCATCATGTGAGCCAAGCCATGCGTGAGCTGATCTCGGTTTGCTCGGGAAAGACCTACGAGGACGCCATCGCCCTGATACCAGCCCGGGGCTACGTCAAACTGTCCGAGATCGCGAATAGCTCCGAGAAGGTGGCCCAGGTCACCAAGGGGCAGGAAGAGGTCATCTACTATGTCAAAGAGCAAGCAGGCGCGTCTTCGGAAAACCGTTTGCAGGTGTCTGCCGGAGGTCATGGCAGGTTGCACGGCTTGATGCTGATCGGCGATGTGCGAAGTGGAGGGCATAGCGTTCGTTGTCACTCGACTTTGCCCATATCACGGGATCGAGAGGTCAAGCCCGGATCCAGAATGCCGGCTCGTCTGCGATGAATGCGAGCGCGTCGTCGAGAGGCAGGACAGCGCCGAACGGCCCGGCAGGCCCCCAAGCGTCACGGCGCCACCACAGCACCTCAAAGCGGTCACTGGACGGAAGTGGCTTCAGGCGAGCCACGGGCGCGCCCGTGCGGGCCGATGTTAGGGTGTAGCCGCTCCGGATCTGGCGCGCCTGCACGCCGCCGCGTGGCCAGCGATAGGCGGCAATGCGCTCGATCACAGGATCGCTCGGTCCCACTGCATCCTCCGGTGCCTTCGCCTGTTGGGGCCTGCAACGCCAGAATAGCTCCAGGCCCGCCATGGTTCGCCCCGATCTCCACCTGCCGCCCAGCTTCATTGCCTGGCTCGCGCCATACCTGGCCGCGTTTTCGCGGCGCAGCCGCCCTACAACCGCAGCCTTGGCCGTAGGCGCGCTGCTGGCAGTCGGGCCGCGCACTGTCACCAACTGCCTGCGCGCCCTGGGCCTCGCCGAGCATCCTGGCTTCACTGCTTTTCACCGCGTGCTCAACCGAAACGCCTGGTCCGGCCTCGCGCTCGCCCGCACGCTTCTGCGCGCGGTCGTGGCCGCTTTCGTGCCTTCCGGCCCCATCGTGATCGGCGTTGACCATACGCTGGAACGCCGCCGCGGCCGCCGCATCGGGCCGGCAGGGCATTTCTACGACGCATCGCGCTCTTCGGCCGAGGTGAAGGTGACCGGCCGCGGCCTGCGCTGGCTGAGCGCGATGGTGCTGGTCGAGGTGCCGTTCGCCGGCCGCATCTGGGCGCTGCCGGTGCTGACCGCGCTGACCCCGAGCAAGGCGTGGTCCGAGCGGCATGGGCGGCGCCACCGCACCGTGACCGAGTGGGCGCGCCTGATGCTGCTCGCCATCCACCGCTGGCTGCCGGACCGGCCCATTGTCGCTGTCGCAGACGGCGAGTTTGCCGCACTCGACCTGCTGCATGGGCTGCGCGCCCGGATGGCGGTGATCACGCGGCTGCGCAAGGACGCCTGCCTGTTCGACCCACCCCCGCGCTATAGCGACAAGCCGGGCCGTGCGCCCCGCAAGGGCAAGCGCCAGCCGCAGCTGTCCCAGCGCATCACTGACCCGGCCACGCGCTGGCAGCGGGTGGTTCAGGCCAGCCGGACGTCGTGGCGCAGCGGCGGCTGGATCGAGTACGCGCACGGCACCGCGCTGTGGTATCACGGAGGCAAGCCGATCGTGCCGATCCTGTGGGTGCTGGTCCGCTACCCCGATGGCCGGCGCGAGCCGGAGGCGTTCTTGTGCACGGACACAAAGGCCGACCCGCGCGACGTGCTGGACTGCTTCAACCGCCGCTGGGCCATGGAAACCACGTACGAAGAAGCCCGCGCCCACCTCGGTGTGGAAACACAGCGCCAATGGTCCGACCCCGCCGTGTTCCGGACCACCCCGCTGCTGCTCGGGCTCTACAGCGCGGTCACGCTGTATATGCACCAGAATGCCGAGCGCTTCGCCCTCTCGCCACGCCGGGCCGCCTGGTATCCGAAGCCAGCTCCGACCTTTGCCGATGCCCTCGCCCGGGTGCGTCGGCATCTGTGGTTTGAGCGTATCGTCATGTCGGCCGAAACCACTGACATGACGGAACCGATCGCGCCGGAGCTCCAGGGCATCCTCGACGCTGTCTGCTATGCGCCGTGATCGCGGTCATGCCTGACCCAGCTCGTCCCGAATGGGCAAAGTCGAGTTGTCATGTGGACAACGCTAAGCTAGAACACGTAGTGAACAACTGGCTATGGTATAGTTTGGATGCCTGCACACCTTACCTTGTGCATAACTCGCTAGAACGAGCGCAGCGGCCTTTGCTTTGTCTCATGGAACGTCACCGCTACGGAGCGGCAAGATCGAGCGGCTCATCAAGACAAGGCTGCTCGACGCCGCTACCGGCTTCGTGCAGATCCAGACCCTGCGTTTCCGGTAGCAGCAGCGTTGCCGCGATAGTGACGAGGTAGCCGCCGAGTGCCAGCAGGCCGATCGCCTGACCCAGCGGCATCACATGGGCCAGCAGGCCCACGAAGGTGACGAAGAAGGCGCCCACGCTACGTCCCACGTTGTAGGCGAAGCTCTGCCCGGTCGCACGGATCGCCGTCGGGAACAGCTCAGTGAAGTAGGGGCCGAGCGCGCTGTAGATGCCCACGGTGAAGAAGCCGAGCGGGAAGCCCAGCAGCAACATGACCAGGTCGGGCGCGGGCACGTAGGCGTACACTGCGACGACCACGAGGCTGCACACGCTGAACAGAATGAAGTTGCGCCGCCGTCCTACGGCGTCGCTGAGATAGGCACTCGCGATGTAGCCGAAGAATGCGCCTATCGTGACAACGAGCACGTATGAGGAGCCGACCGCGGGCGATAGGTGTCGCACCGTCGTCATGAAGGTCGGCAACCAAGTCACGATGGCGTAGCCGCTGCCTTGCAGGCCCAACGCCAGCAAGGAGGTGAGGACCGTGATCCGCAGGTGGGCGGGCCGGAAGATCGCGAGCAGGCCGGGACGGTCGGCGGAGGCGGCCGTCAGCCGGCGCTGCTCCTCGAACACCTCGGGCTCGTGCACGTAGCGGCGCAGGAAGATCACCAGCGCTGCCGGCAGGATGCCGGCCCAGAACGCGGCGCGCCACGCCCATTCCCGCGGCAGAAGCAGGAACAGCACGGCCGAGATGATGGCGGCCGCGCCCCAGCCGACGGCGTAGCCGCTTTGCACGCACCCAACCGCCTTGCCGCGGTGCTGCGGGCGGATGATCTCGCCCATCAGCACCGCGCCGCACGCCCATTCGCCGCCGAAGCCCAGGCCCTGCAAGCTGCGCGTGACGAGCAACTGCTCGTAGGACGAGGTGAAGCCCGACAGGAAGGTGAAGAGGGCGTACCAAAGCACGGTGTACTGCATCACCCGCACCCGGCCGTAGCGGTCCGCCAGTCCCCCGGCCAGCCAGCCGCCAATGGCCGAGGCGACGAGGGTCGTCGTGCCCAGCACGCCCGCCTGCGTTTGCGTGATGCCGAGCACGGCGATCAGCGTGCCGATTAGGAAGCTGAACATCTGCACGTCGAGCGCATCGAGCGCCCAGCCACCGAAGCAGCCCCAGAAGGTCCGCTTCTCGCGAAGGGACAGTTCCTTGTACCAGGCCAGCATGTGTAAGCTCCTAGGCGGCCATAGACTTGGGAAGGTCGGCTTCCAGCCCGATGGCGCGGGCGGCGTTCAGCGACACCATCTTGCGGATGTCCTCGTCCGAGTAGCCAAGCCGCATGCACAGCGCGATGCCGCGGCGGAAACCTTCCAGCGGGCGGAACACCCCCGTCTGCCCGAGGTCCGAGCATAGAATCGTCCGGTCCACCCCGGCCGCGTCGATGTGCTTCTTCAAGTCCTCCTCCGGCTGCGTCTTGAACTTCGAGCCTTCGAGGAACATGCATAGCGAGTGCTCGACGTAGGCGCCCATGGCGGCCAGGCCGCTCACGTCGTTCACGGACGCGTCCACGATGTCCTCCGGGTGGGTCAGCACCAGCCGCTTCACGCCCCGGCGCTGCGCTTCCTCGAACACCAACCAGGTTTCGCTGACGTGCAGGTGCCCGCTGGCCAGGGCGATGTCGGTCCGGGCGATCACGTCCAGCGCTTCTTTCACCTCGTCGCGCACCGTCTTGTCCCCGTTCAGCACGGGGATACCGGTCGCGGGCCGCATCTTTTGGGTCGAGGCTGGGTGGGACCAGGAGCCGGTTTTCTCCCAGCGCAGGTGGTTCTCGGCCGCGAGCGTCGGCATCCATACTATCTTGCCGCCCATCGCCGCCGTGTGCTCGACGGCATAGGGGTTGAAGCCGCCGACCACGTTGTTCAGCACGATGGATGAATAGACTTTCGTTCGCAGCTCCGGGTAGTGCTTGGTGATCAGCGCCGCGGTCATCACGCCGCTGTAGTCGTGGTCCTTGGTGACGACGGCTGCGAAGCCCGCTTTCGATGCCTCCTGGGCCAGTTCCAGGTGGTCCAGGCCCCGTTCGGCGATGGAGGGGCCGCTGTGCACGTGCGGGTCTATGGCACCCACCAGCAGCGCGTCGATGCGCTCGGAGGCGGTTGGCGCTGGGACGGAGTCAGCCATTCAGTCCTCGTTCGTTTGCAGGCGGAGGGAGGGGGCGGGACGCGCCGTGCCGAGATAGTGGCGCAGCGAAAAGGCGATGCTGGCGCTGATCGCCATCATGGCGCCGGTGACGAGGAACCCGGTGGCGAAGCTGCCCGTCAGGTCGCGCGCGCGGCCGACGATGATGGGCGTCAGCACGCCGCCGACGTTGCCGATCACGCCGATGGGAGCTGGCTCCAGGCACCTGGTCCATGGTCGTCTCCCCAATATTCTTCTGATGTGTTCTGCACTGCAGGACAGTGTTCTGATTTATGCCAACGTCAAGGCGGCTGTCAACGCTGCCTACAGCGCAGTCATGTCGGCGAAGGTGGAACGCAGTGGGCGCTCCACCTTACGGAGCCGCGTCAGGCGTCCTTAGGCATTGGATAGTCGTCCGCGTTCAGCACCCAGCCGGTCTTCTCGGAGAAGTCGATCCGCGGCGGGCTGAACAGGTCCGCGAGCCAGTTTGTGCCGCGCCCGATCGCCTGCGTCGTGTGGATCGAAGGCGGGGGTATCACCGCCAGCGAGGGCGAGCCGCACAATTCGTGATCGTCGTTGCGCCAACGGTTCATATCCGTCGTCCAAGGCCAGCGCAGGTGGTGGACGAACTCGCCCGACAGTGCCAGCGACCCCTGCTGGAAGTCGTCATGGTGGTGGGGCGACAGCTTGGTGGTGTCGCGCGGCCCTTCCCACGGGTCGAGCACGTTCACCATTAGCGTCGTGCAGCGGTAAATGCGCCCGAATCGCCCCGGTGACGGCGGCACGTCAAGGCTGTAGGAGCGGATGCGGTATCCGCCCACCGGCTCGGGCCACGGTTCCAGCAATGCGGTGTTCGGCTGCGGGGTGGCATACGCGGCGGCATTGACGCACAGCGCCGCCACGTCCTCCGCCCGGGCGCTGAACAGCCGCACCACGGTGCCGCCCTTGACGACCTCGACCCGGCTGTCCCCTGGCGGCACGAACGCGATCCGGTAGCCCTTGATCGTTTCCGTCTGCGCGCCAGCCTGCACTGACACCTCGGTCCCGGCGTCGGGCAGCAGGATCGCATACTCGTCCGGCTGTGCCGTGCGCGCCAGCACCGCGCCGGGTTCGGCCTGCGTGTAGGCGACCAGGAAGTTCTGCCCGCGGGCGTACCACGACCTCGCCAATGGATCGTGCCCGGCGGGCGGCGTCTGGTAGAACTTGACGTAGTCGGCCCCGGCGAACTCAGTCGCCCGTGGCGCCGTGATGGCATTCGCCAGCGCGGTGCGCGGATCGGACGTGTCATACATGGCAGCTCCTCACGTGTTGCTGATGGCCGGTTGCGGGCCCTTGAAGCCCAGCGCCCGGGAGATGCGCCCCGCTGCGGCTGTCACTTGGTGGACTTGCGCGTCCGAAGGCGTGGCTTGGAGGTACTGGATGGAATCCACGATGGCGACGGCACCCACGCAGGCGCCCGACCCGTCGAGCAGCGGTGCCGCAAGCGCGTTTACCCCCGCTAGCGTCTCGTTCGGCGACAAGGCCCAGCCCTGCGCGCGCACCTTCTCGATCTCGGCCTGCAACGCGGACGCGCTGACGATGGTGTGGGGCGTGAACATCTCCAGCCGGCTGCCCAGAACCCGGTTCCGCACCGCGTCCTCGCCCCAGGCCAGCGCCACCTTGCCTTGGGAACTGCCGTGGAAGCTCAGCACCGAGCCTTCGCGCACGCTGATCTCGATCGGCGCCGTGCCCAGCAGCGTCGCCAGCACGCGCGCCCCGCCCGGGTCGAGTTGCGACAGCACCACGGGGTGGCCCAGCCCGTCTCGCAGCTCCCGCATGATGGGGCGGGCGACGCTGATCAGGTCGAAGTGCTCGGCGACCGTACGGCCGAGGGTGACGAGCCGGGCACCCACTCGGTACTTGTCGCTGCCGGCCGCCTGCACGACGTAGTCCTGCTCCAGCAGCGTGCGCAGATGACGATGCGCGCGGCTTTTGGACACACCGATCGCGGCGGCGATGGCGGTCACGCCCGTGTCGCCGCGCTGGACCGCGAGGTGCTCCAGGATCTGCAAGGCGATGGACACCGCCTGGATGCCCTCGCCGCCTCCACTTCCCTCGCCCCGCGGCATGCCTGCCCCCGATCCCAGGCCAGATTTGATAAGCCCGGCCAGCCTCTTCTATCCAGCGAAACACTGTGCCGCAACGCAGAACGCACCGCAATCGTGTGGAAGCCAATAAGGAAGGCTGGGTCATGACAGCCGGAGAGCTGTGGGCGTTCTCCCTGGAGTTCTACCGCCGCAATGGCGTTCCGGAGGCGTGCATCGCGTTGCAGGACGCCCACGGGGCCGACGTGGACATGATGCTGTTCGCCCTGTCGTGCGCCCGCCGCAGGCGGCGCCTCGTCGCCACTGAGTTGGACGCCATCGATGCGGCGGTCGTTGCTTGGGGTAAGACCGTTGTCCAACCGCTCCGCCTGGCCACGCACGCCCTGAAACCCGCGCCGTTGCACCTTTTCGACCCGGCTGCCGCCTCGGCGCTGCGGGAACGGCTGCTATCGGCCGAGATCGAGGCCGGGCGGCAGCAGCAGGCCGCGATGGAGGCGTTGGCGCCGACACTGGGCGACGCCGAACCTGGCCCGGCCGCATCCGACAACCTTCTCGCCTTCGCCCGCCACGCGGGCATCCCGCCCGATGCCCCGCCCTTCGCCGTCCTGCTGCGGGCCTTCGCAGGACCGCGCCGTTACGACGCCTTGTCGTCGGCATCAGCGGCGCGTCGGGCGTGATCTATGGCATCCGCATCCTGCAGCTGCTGCGGGCTGCCGAGATCGAGGCTCACCTGGTCATGAGCCGATCAACGCAGGTCACGCTGCGGATCGCGATGCCGGCATCGGTAGCCACCTTCATCAGCGGCACCTCATCGTGGAGGTGCGGGCGAAGCACGGCCATTCGCCTCGCGACTTCCGCGCTACCCGGCTCCGGTCTTCAGTCATCCGTCATGGTGATCTACCCCCGTCCGCAAGGGGATCGTCCAACGGACGGCCGCCAGCCCCAATGATCGGGCTCGGCAAACCGCCAAAAGCCGCGTCTCATTTGGATGGTACTATATCTTTTGCGTTGAGGGAGCCCTTTACGTTACAGACTTGCCTATGACGCACACGCTGATTGGCTATGCCCGTTGCTCGACCGACAAACAGGACCTCGCCGCACAGCACGACGCGTTGCTGAAACTCGGAGTAGGGGCCGACCGCATCTACACTGACAAGGGCTTTACCGGCACGAACCGGGCGCGGCCCGGTCTCGACCAAGCGCTCGCTGCGGTCCGAAGCGGGGACACGCTGGTTGTGCCCAAGCTCGACCGGCTCGCCCGTTCAGTGCCGGACGCCCGTGCGATCGGTGACGACCTCGCCGTTCGCGGGGTGAAGCTCCAACTCGGGGCCAGCGTACATGACCCGACCGATCCGATGGGCAAGCTGTTCTTCAACATCCTCGCAACCTTTGCCGAGTTCGAAGCGGACCTGATCCGGATGCGGACCCGCGAGGGAATGGCGGTCGCGCGCGCTAAGGGGAAGCTGCGCGGCAAGAAGCCCAAGCTCTCCGATCGCCAGCAGAAAGAGCTGCGCCGGATGTACGATACCGGCGGCTACTCGATCAGCGATCTCGCCGAGCTGTTCTCCATCTCGCGACCGACCGTATACCGAACGCTTGGTTGCCAAGCTGCCGTATCTGCTGCCAAGGCAGCCTGATCGGCGGGAAGAGACCACAAGCGGTCACGTAGATGGCTTGTCGCGTTGCCTGGAACCTGCCGTCCATTCAGTATTCGCTCTCCGGTAGGTCCAGGCGGCCTCGTCAGGCGGCTTCAGCCTCGATCTTGCTCTGGAACTTGTTCAGGAAGTCCTCGCGTCCGACCTCGCCGAGATCGACGGCCTTGGCACCGCCTGCCGCGATGAAGGTCACGTCGGTGATGCCGATGACACCCAGGATCAGACGCAGATACTGGCTTGCAATGTCACGGTCGCGGATCGGCGAACCTTCGGTGTAGACGCCGCCGGAGGCGAGCAGCACCGTCGCCTTCTTGCCCGTCACGAGGCCGCTGCCGTCCATGCCAAGGGTTAGCCCCTTGCGCACGATATGGTCGACCCACGCCTTGAGCGCGGCGGGCACATTGTAGTTGTACACCGGCGTGGCGATGACGAGGTGGTCGGCCGCCAGCAGCTCGGCGACAAGCTCGCCCGACAGGCGAAGCACCTCCTTCATCTCGGGCGAATGCTGCTCTGATGGCGTGAAATAGGCCTGGAGCCAGGGCGCGTTCACGAACGGCAGGTTCGTTTCCATCAGGTCGCGGTCGACGACCTGCCCGTCCGGATGCGCCTTCATCCATTCGGCGACGAACCGACGGGTGAGGTTGCGCGAGATCGAATAGTCGCCGCGCGGGCTGGTCTCGACGACGAGGAGGCGGGTCATGGTTGGTCTCCTTGAGATTGGGTCAGCCGAAGCGAAAGCCGGAGATCGGCTTCCCGAGGGCGTGGCCGTGGAAGTGAACGGCGCCGGGCTCGCCCGTCGCGGCGCCAGCCGCCACCATGAGAGGCAGCAGGTGATCCTCGTGCGGCTGCGCATCGCGCGCGCCCGGCGCATCCTCCCAGCGGATCAGCGCGGCGTCGCGCGCGTCGGCTTCGACCATCGTTTCGCGCAGCCAGGCGTCGAACGCCTCGGCCTCCGGATCGGTCGTGCCGCGGCCGAAGAAGCCTCGCATGTTGTGGTAACTCTGGCCGCTGCCGAGGATCAGCACGCCTACCTTGCGCAGCGGCTTCAGCGCCCGCCCGATCGCAAGATGCGCCGCAGGATCAAGGCCGCGTTGCAGCGAGAGCTGCACGAGCGGAACGTGGGCCGCCGGGTACATAACCTTGAGCGGCACGAACACGCCGTGGTCCCAGCCGCGCGCCGGCTCGCTGCCACTGCGGATGCCCGCCGCCGAGAGCAGGTCGCGCACGCTGGCGGCGAGCGCGGGGTCGCCCGGGGCGGGCCAGGTCAGCCGGTAGGTGTAGTCCGGGAAGCCGCCATAATCGAAGAGCAGCGGCGGATGCGCGCCGGCATTGACGGTCGGCACCTGTTCTTCCCAATGGCCGGAGACGGCAAGGATGGCGCGCGGGGGCTCGGCCAGCGTGTCCACGAAGCCGCAAAGATAGGCTTCAAGATCGTGCCAGGCAGCGCGCATCGGCCCCGGCTCCAGAAAGAAGCAAGGGCCGCCGCCATGATTGATGAAGAAGGTCGGCTGCATGGCCACAATTTGGCCCCTCGACACGACCTGCGGGAGAGATAAATGTCAGATGGTTTCTATCGGCTGGGATGATGGATGATCGGTAGTCTTACGCTCGACCAGCTTCGCGTGCTGGTGACGATCGCAGAAACCGGCAGCTTCTCGGCCGCGGGCCGCAAGCTCCGCCGTGCCCAATCGGCGATCAGCCAAGCCGTCGCGACACTCGAAGAGGTCCACGGCGTCATGGTGTTCGACCGCGCTGGCCACCGTCCCCACCTCACGGAAATTGGCCGTGTGCTGATTGGGCAAGCGCGGGTGGTGCTCGCGGGCGCGAACCGCTTCGAGGCAATGGCTGCAGCCACGCGCGAGGGCACCGAGCCCGAGCTGGCAGTCGCGATCGATCCGCTGGTGCCGACCACTGCCTTCATCGACAGCCTGCACGCGCTCCGCGCCGCTTTTCCCCATCTGCCGGTGAGCTTCTCGACCGAAGGGCTGGGAGGCGCCGAGCGACGACTGCGCCGGGGAGAGGCTGCGCTCGCTTTCTGCATCCTGCTGCCGACCGTGCCCGAGGATGTCGCCGCCCTGCCACTGCTCGGCGTCGATCTGGTTCCGGTCGTGGCACCCGTTCACCCGTTGGCCCGACTGGGCCGGGCCGCGACGCGCGCGGACCTGGACGAGCACGTCCAGCTCGTGTTGTCCGATCCGTCCGCGCCCGACGGCCCGAGCTACGGTGTCATGAGCACGAAGGCTTGGCGCTTCGTCGAGCTTGGACGACGGCTGGACTTCCTCTTGGCGGGCCTGGGGTGGTGCCGCATGCCCGAGCATCTCGTGGCGCCGCTACTAACCGAAGGGCACCTCGTTCCATTACCGATCGAGGATGATCCCGCGCGCGCGGCCGGAGCCCTGACAATCTACGCGTCGCATATGCGCGGTCGTTCTTTGGGCCGCGCGGGCGCGTGGCTTCTCGACGACCTCAAGGCTCGTCTCGTCTGACTTGAGTCAAACAAGCGCTGCTTGGCTGAACGTCCGCTTGAGGAGGCTCCCTTCCTGGAAGCTGACGGAGTGCTTTCCACCACTCTCCACCGTTCGCGGGGTGACATTAGCGCTGACAGAACCGTGTCATTTAGCATTTAGCGCTGATATTTACACGCTGCGGAGAGGCCCTGGCCCGTCCACAGACTACGTCTCCCAAAGCCGGCCCGTCTATGTTCATCTCGGGGGTTTGTGGGACGGGAGAACTGCTTTGGCACGCCGACAACTGCTGACCGACGAGGAGCGCCGGGCGCTGCTGGGCATCCCGGCCGACGCCGACACCTTGGCAAGGCGGTTCACCCTGTCCCGTTCGGACCTGAACCTGGTGGCCGACTGCCGCGGCGACGCCAACCGTCTCGGCTATGCCGTGCAGCTTGCCCTGTTGCGCCATCCTGGCACGGCGCTCGCCTATCTCGACCAGCCAGTCCAGCCGCTTATCACCTGGATGGCGAGCCAGCTCGACATCCCGGCGGTCGCCTTCCCAGTATTCCCGCCGTTCGCAAACCATGACGGACCATGCGCGCCAGCTCGCAGCCACCTTGGGCCTGCGTACTCCAGCCATGGCCGACTTGCCGCCGATGATCGAGGCGGCGACCCAGGCGGCCCGGGGCACCGACCGCGGCCAGCCCATCGCCGCGGCGGTCGTTGCCGCCCTGCGTGCGGGCCGCATCATACTGCCCGGCGCCGCCGTGATCGAACGGGTCGCCATTGCCGGGCGTGCCCGCGCCCGCAAGCGCGCGGCCGATGCACTGCTGGCCGGGTTGTCCGTGGCACAGCTTGCCAAGCTGGACGGGCTGCTCACCGTTGATCCCTCGGTGGGCATGACGCCATTTGCCTGGCTCAAGGCCATGCCGGTGGCGCCCAAGGCGGACCATATTCGCGAGCTGCTGGATCGCCTGCACCGGGTCCGTGACATGGAATTGCCGGCCGGGACTGCCGACCGCATCCATGAGGACCGGCTGCGGCAGTTCGTGCGCGAGGGCCACGCCTCCGACGCTCACCAGCTCGGACGATACTCCGAACATCGGCGGCGTGCGACCGTGGCAGCCACCGTCCTCGACTTCGAAACCAGGCTGACGGACGCGGTCCTGGACATGGCGGACAAGCTGATTGGCGGCCTGTTCGCCAAGGCGCGCAACGCCGCCCGGCGCCGGTACGCCGCAAGCGCCAGCGACGTGGGACGACTCATGCGGCTGTTCCACGGCACCATCGAGGCGCTCGCCGCCGCGCAGGAGGGCGATGCCGACGCATTCGAGGCCGTGGACGAGGCAGTCGGCTGGCCGAAGCTGCTGCGGGTGCGCGGCGAGGTGCAGGCCCTGGCCGACGTCGCCTGCAAGGACCCGCTGGTGCGGGCCGCCGACCGCTGGAAGACCCTGCGCAAGTTCGCGCCCGCCCTGATCGAGGCGCTGCAGTTCCGGGCCGCCCGCGCTGGCGATCCCATGCTGGCGGCGCTCAAGCTGCTGGCCAGCCTCAACGAGTCCGGCAAGCGCGAGGTGCCGGCGGACGCTCCCATGCCGTTCCGCAAGGAGTGGAGGAAGTTGATGCTGGAGGAGGGGCGGCCGAACCGGCGCCTGTACGAGACCGCTGTTCTTGCGACCCTGCGCGACAAGCTGCGCTCGGGTGATGTCTGGGTCGAACGGTCCGCCAACTACCGCCGGTTCGATAGCTACCTTCTGCCCGAGGCCGCGGTTCCGGAGGTTGCGGCAGGGCTGAAGCTGCCCGCGACGGCAGACGAGTGGCTCGCCACCCGGGGTGCCGATCTCGACCAACGGTTGAAACGCTTCTCTCGCCGGCTGCAGCGGGGCGAGCTGGAGGGGGTCGAGATGCGTGACGGGCGCCTGCATGTGACCCCGGTCAAGGCGACGGCCACGCCGGAGGCACGCGCCTTTGCCGACGAGATCGAGGTCATGATGCCGCCGGCCCGCATCACCGAGCTGCTGCATGAGGTGAACCGGGCCACGGGCTTTGCGTCCGTCTTTGCCAACCTGCGCACCGGCGAGCGCTGCGATGACGAGAACGCCCTGCTGGCCGCTATCCTGGCCGACGCCACCAATCTCGGCGTGGTTCAAATACGGGTTACAGCTTGAGCCGAGTTGACGTTGCCGGGTCGGGTGACGGCACCCTGACATTTTCAGGTGCGGTGCGAGATGGACCGAGGTGTTGGCGCAGCAGCGAGTCTGCCTGGGAGTGACCGCAAGGACTTGGCCGTTCAGGCGCTGGCCGGTTTGGAGACGGTCAGCGACTTGGCCGCCCGGCACGGGGTGAGCCGCAAGTTCGTCTACCAGCAGACGCACAAGGCCCGCACGGTATTGGACGACGCCTTCTCGGCGGCCACGCCGGACGGCGAGGTGCTGTTCGAGTTGGCGGTCACCAAGGTTTGGCTGCGCCAGGTGATCGTCGGGCTGACGCTGATCTGCCGCAGCTCGTATCGCGGCGTGGTCGAGTTCCTGTGCGACCTGCTGGGCGTGCCCGTCAGCCTGGGCTGCGTCCACGACGTGCTCAAGGCGGCCACGCGGCAGGCGATCGCGATCAACCAGGGCCAGGACCTGTCCGGCATTCGTGTGGGCTTGCACGACGAGATCTTCCAGGGCGCCACGCCGGTGCTGGCCGGCGTCGATGCGGCATCGACCTACTGCTATCTCCTCGCCGCGGAGCACCGTCGCGACGCCGACACCTGGGGCGTGCACCTGCTGGATGCCGCCGCGCAGGGGC
>JAABUX010001250.1_pt1 | contig 39086 bp, 31 predicted proteins | sample 5561851 | NCBI WGS metagenome assembly JAABUX01 (sample SAMN10711883, study PRJNA513361) | rock metagenome | isolation source: Antarctica rocks | place: Antarctica: Victoria Land, Richard Nunatak red sandstone | collected 2016-01-03 | reverse complement strand
CCCGCGCGCAACCCGGCCCGGTCGTGCAGGGCGTAATACGACGTCGGATAATTGACCCCGCGCAGCACGATCCCGATCTCGCCGGAGATGTCGTCGTCCAGCGGCTTGACCGATGCGGCCGGCACGAGGGCGTATTGCGCGTAGCCGCCGGTCTCCGCCGTCGCGAACACGCGCTGACCCGGCGCCAGCGAGGTGTCGGCCCCGCACGCCACGATCGGGCCCGCCAACTCGACCCCCGGCGTGAACGGCAGCGCCGGCTTGCGCTGATACTGGCCGCGAACCATCAACGTATCGAGGAAGTTGACCCCGGCCGCCTCGACCCGCACCAGATACTCGCCCGGACCCGGCGACGGCATCGCCACGTCGAGGCACTGCATGTCGCCCTCGCCGGTGATCCGCTCGACCCGCCATGCCTTCATCGTCGCGCCGCGTTCCGCCATGTCCTCCCGAATTCCCACGCAATTCTGCTTGTGTTCATCATGGGGTCGAGTGACCCGGTTGGCAATCTAAGGTCCAGCGGCTAGCCACACCGGCGCCGCTGACGCATGATCCGGCGCGCGAAAAACCGGAGTGGAGGCCGCCTTGGACGACGAGACGCGCCCCGGCGCCTTCTGTGCCGCCGATCGCGACGCGGTCCATCGCTGCATCGCCGGGCGCCGCGACGTCCGCCGCGGGTTCCAGCCCGATCCGATCCCGGACGCGGTCCTGGCCCGCATCCTGCGTGCCGGCCATCACGCGCCCTCGGTCGGGTTTATGCAGCCGTGGGATTTCGTCGTGGTGCGCGGCGAGGCCACGAAGCGGGCCGTGCACGACGCCTTCCGCCAGGCCAACGCCGAAGCCGCCCTGCTGTTCGCCGATGACCGCCGCGACGCCTATCGCGCGCTCAAGCTCGAGGGCATCCTCGAGGCCCCGGTCGGCCTGTGCATCACGTGCGACCGCTCGCGCCACGGACCGGTCGTCCTCGGCCGCACCCACCAGCCCGCGACCGATCTCTACAGCGTGGTCTGCGCGGTGCAGAACATCTGGCTCGCCGCGCGCGCGGAGGGCGTGGGCGTGGGCTGGGTCAGCATCATCAGCCTCGACGCGCTGCGCCACGCGCTCGCGATCCCGGACGCGATCGAGCCGGTCGCCTATCTCTGCCTGGGCTACGTCGACGCGTTCGCGCCGCAGCCCGACCTCGAAACGAACGGCTGGCTGCAGCGGCTGCCGCTGCGCGACATCGTCTCGTTCGAGCGCTTCCGCGAGCCCGGCGACGACAGCCTCGCCGCCCTCCTCGATCCTTAGAGTACGGCCTCCAGTCGTGCCCAAGCGGCCGGGTCGCCCGGCAGGCCGAAGCGGAGCCGGTCCGGGCGCTCGGCAAATGCGCGCACCAGGATGCCCGCGCACGCCAAGGCGTCGGAACACCCTTCCGCATCCGTTACTTGGCAGTAGCGATAGGAGTTCGTGCCGCCCACGACCACGAGCCCGGCCGCGGTCAGCGTCCGGTCGAGCCGGGCGGCATCGGCCGCCAGCCGCGCCGCCGCCGCCTCGCGCCACGGCCGGTCCGCAAGCGCCGCCTGCCCGATCGCGAGCGCCGCGCCCGAGACCGCCCAAGGCCCCAGCGCCGCCGCGATCCGTGCCGCCATCTCGGCTCCGGCCGCGGCGAACCCGAGCCGCACCCCGGCCAGCCCATACGACTTGCCGAACGACCGCAGCACGATCACGGCCGGATGCGGCAGCGCCGGCACCATGCTCTCGACCTCCGGCTCGAGATCGGCGAACGCCTCGTCGACGACCAGCCATCCCCCCCGCGCCGCCAGCCGATCGGCCAGGCCGAGCAGATCCCCCCGCGCATGCCGGGCGCCATCCGGGTTGTTCGGCTGCCCCACGACCGCGACGTCGGCGGCCTCCAGCCCGGCCAAGGTCGCGACGGCCTCGACCTCGTGGCCACCCAAGCGCCAGCTTTCGGCATGCTCGCCGTAGGTCGGCGACAGCACCGCCACGCGCGACGGCGGCCGCAACCGGGGCAGCAGGCTGATCAGGATCTGCGTGCCAGGCGCTGCGGCGAGCAGGGCCGGGTCGGCCGCCGCATAGGCGCCCGCGGCGACCGCGAGCAAGCGCGCCAATGCTTCCGGCTCCGGCAGCCGGGTGAAGCACTCCGCCGGCAGCGGCGGCAGCGGATACGGCACCGGATTGATGCCGGTCGACAGGTCGACGAACGGGCGTGGCGCGTGCGGATACCGGCGTGCCGCCGCCTCGATCCGCCCGCCATGCGGCAAGTGCTCCGTGTGCATGAGGCCGCCACCATCGGCAAAGCCATCCCGCATGGCAAGCGGCCTTCGCTTGTCCGCACCCGACGCCGATGCTAGCGTTACTCATGCACGCCAGCTTCCAGATCGCGCTCAAGACGATTGTGGCCGCCTTGTTGCCGATCCTCTCGGCGCAAGCGGTCGAGTTGCGGGTCATGTGCTACGCCGACGGCAACGAATGCGACGTGCTGCGCCAGATCGGCGCCGGTTATACCGCTGCGCACGGCGGCACGTCGGTTGTGGTCGACCAGGTGCCCTACAAGACCATCCTCGAAAGCCTCCCCGTGCAGCTCGCATCCGGCAACGGGCCGGACATCGCGCGCGTCACCGATTTCGGGACCATGGCGCCCTATTTGCTCGACATCGGCCCATCGTTGCCCGACCGCGACTATTGGGAGCGGAATTTCGCCGCGACGCTCGCCTGGATGCGCAACGGGCCGGACGATCATGGCGTCTATGGCTTGCTGAGCCAACTGACGATCACCGGGCTGTATGTGAATGCGAGCCTGTTTGAGCAGGCCAACGTGCCGATCCCGGACGCCAAGGCGGATTGGGATGCATGGGCCGGCGCCGTTCGCCAGGTGGCGCACGCGACCGGCACCCCGTTCGGCATGGCGTGGGATCGCAGCGGGCATCGGTTCGCCGGCCCCGCGATCTCCTTCGGCGCGCACTACCTCGATGCGCAGGGCAAGCCCGCCGTCGTCGATGACGGCTTCAAGCAGGCCGCCGGCCGCTTCGTGCGCTGGAATGGCGATGCCACGATCGACCGCGACGTCTGGGCCGCCTCCGGCAGCGGCTACCGCGACGCGTTCGAGGATTTCGCCAACGGCAAGATCGTCGCCTACCTCTCCGGCAGCTGGCAGCTCAGCCGCATGCAGAAGCAGATCGGCGACGGGTTCGACTGGCAGGCCGCCCCCAGCCCTTGCGGCCCGGCCGCCTGCACCGGCATGCCCGGCGGCGCCGCCTACGTCGCGCTCAAGACCAGCAAGAACCCGAAGGCGGTCGCCGAATTCCTCGATTATGTCGCCTCCGAACCGGTTTATCGGCGCATGATGGAGCAGACCGTCAACGTCCCGGCCCATCAAGGCTTGCAGACCCAGGCGCTGGACTACGCGCTCTCGCCCGCGGCGCAGCAGGCGATGGCCGTGTTCACCAAGGCCGCCACCGCGCTCTCGCCGATCGCCTACCGGCTGCAAGGCTACCGTTACAACCGCGTTCTGTTCGACGCGACCGCGGATCGCGTGAGCCAGGCCATCGCCGGCCAGATCACGCTCGATCAGGCCTACGATCGGATCACATCCGACGTCGCCGCGCGTTTGGCCGCCGCCCAGCGTTAGCCATGCGCGGCGCCGCCTGGAGCCTCTACGCGGCGGCGATGAACCTTCCCGAGCGGCCGCTGCGCGCGCTGCAGGCCCGGTTGCGCGCGGGCCGCATAGGCTGGCTCTTCGTCGGCCCCAACCTCCTCGTCTTCGCCGTCTTCACCTTCCTGCCGATCGCGCTCGACGTCTCCTACGCGCTGAGCGGCAGCACCGCGTTGCTGCCGGCTCAGCGCCCGTTCGTCGGCGCCGACAACTTCGCACAACTCGTGGCATGCCAGGACTATCTCGACCCGACCAGCTGCACCATCGACCTGTTCTGGTTTGCGGTCTGGAACACGCTGCGCTTCGTCGTGCTGCAGGTCGGGCTGATGCTCGTGTTCAGCTTGCTGACGGCGCTGGCGCTGAACCAGCGCATCCGCGGCCGCGGCTTCTTCCGCGCCGCGCTGTTCTATCCGGTGCTGCTCTCGCCGGTCGTAGTCGCGCTGATCTGGAAATGGATCCTCGCGCGCGACGGCGTGCTCAATGCGGCCCTGCAGGGGGTCGGCGGCACGCCGGTGAACTGGTTGCTCGATGCGCATTGGGCGATGGGGTGGACGGTGTTCGTCAGCATCTGGGCGCATATGGGGTTCTACACGCTCATCCTGCTGGCCGGGCTGCAAGCGATCCCGGCCGACATCTACGAGGCCGCCGCGATGGACGCCGCGCGGCCGTGGCGCACGTTCCGCCGGGTCACGCTGCCGCTGCTGATGCCGAGCCTGCTGGTCGTGTTCGTGCTCGCGCTGATCCGCGCGGTGCAGATCTTCGACGAGGTCTACGTGCTGACCGGCGGCGGGCCGGGCAGCGCGACCACCTACCTGGTGCAGTTCATCTACAGCATCGGGTTTGCGCAACAGGTCCGGCAATACGGGCTGGCTTCGGCCGCCTCGCTGTTGCTGGCTGGCGTGCTGATGGCGCTCACATTGGTGCAGCTCACGCTGATGCGCCGCTCGCGTGGCTAGTCTCGCGCGCCTGCTCACCGCGCGGCGCGGCGACTGGACCGATTGGGCCTGCTACGCCTATCTCGGCCTCGGCGTGCTGGTCATGTTTGGCCCGGTGCTGTGGCTCGGCATCTCCTCGCTGAAGAGCCCGGCCGGCCTCAACATTTATCCCCCTACTCTGCTGCCCTGGGAGCAAGCGCGCGCCACCGTTCCGGGCAGCGATAATCCACTGCCACTCTATCGCATTACCGCCGGGCCGCAGGCGGGCAAGACGCTGGCGGAGGTGCGCCGGATCGGCCTGCAGGCGCAGATGAGCGACCCGGCCGGCGGCCCCATCGTCCGCGTCCCCGTCGCCGACCGCGAGCGCGTCCTGCGGCTGCACGCGGCCACCGAGAACTACACCGGGCTGCTCGACCGGTTCAGCTTCGGCCGCACGCTCTGGAACAGCGTCTTCATCACCGTCGTCGCCACCGCCCTCACCTTGCTCGCCAACTCGATGGCCGCCTTCGGCCTCAGCAAGTTCCGCTTCCCCGGCCGCGACCCGGTGTTCCTGCTGATGCTGGCGACGCTGATGGTGCCGCCCACGATCATCCTGGTGCCGAACTATCTAATCGCAGCAGGGCTCGGCCTGGTCGACAGCCCGTGGGGCGTGATCTGGCCCGGCGTCGCCACGCCCACGGGCGTGTTCCTGCTGCGCCAGTACATGCTCACGCTGCCCGACGACCTCATCGAGGCGGCGCGGATGGACAACGCCAGCGAGTGGCGGATCTACTGGCGCATCGTCCTGCCGCTGTCGGCGCCCGCACTCGCCGTGCTCGCGATCTTCTCGGTGATGTGGCGCTGGAACGATTTCCTCTGGCCGATGGTCGTGCTGACCCGCAGCGAGAGCTTCACCTTGCCGCTGGCGCTGAACTCGTTCCAGGGCGAGCTCACCACGCAATGGAATTACGTGCTCGCGATGACGGTCGCGACTCTCGTCCCGGTCACCGTCGTGTTCCTGTTCCTGCAGCGGCACATCACGCAGGGCATCGCGTCGGCGGGGGTGAAGTAATGGCCGCCTTGGCACTGCGCCAAGTGCGCAAATCCTTCGGTCCGGTCGACGTCCTCCACAACATCAGCTTCGAGATCGAGGACGCTGAATTCGTCGTCTTCGTCGGCCCCTCCGGCTGCGGCAAATCGACGCTGCTGCGCATCATCTGCGGCCTCGAGACCGCGACCAGCGGCGACGTCCTGATCGGCGGCGAGCGCGTCAACGACGTCTCCGCCTCGCGCCGCGGCCTCGCCCTCGTGTTCCAGTCCTACGCGCTCTATCCGCACATGACCGTCTACCAGAACATGGCGTTCGGCCTCGAGAACCTGCGCACCCCGAAGGCCGAGATCATGTCGCGCGTCACCGAGGCCGCGCGCCTGCTGCGGCTTGACGCGCTGCTCCAGCGCAAGCCGACCGCGCTCTCCGGCGGCCAGCGCCAGCGCGTCGCGATCGGCCGTGCGATCGTGCGCGAGCCCCGCATCTTCCTGTTCGACGAACCGCTCTCCAACCTCGACGCGGAGCTGCGCGTCGGCATGCGCGCCGAGCTGTCGCAACTGCACCAGCGGCTGCGCACGACGATGATCTACGTCACCCACGACCAGGTCGAGGCCATGACGATGGCGGATCGGATCGTGGTGCTGCGCGCCGGCCGCGTCGAGCAGGTCGGTTCGCCGCTGGATTTGTACAATCAGCCGGCCAACCCGTTCGTGGCCGGGTTCATCGGCTCGCCGCGAATGAACTTCTTCGAGGGCGTCGGCCGGGCCGGCGGCAGGCTCGACATTGCGCAGATTGGCGCGATCCAAGGCCCGGTGCAGATGGAACCGGGCGCGCCGGTGACGATCGGCGTCCGCCCGGAGCACGTGCGCGAGGGCGACGGGCCGAACCCGGTCACCGGCACCGTCGCGGCCATCGAGCAACTCGGCGCGTCGAGCACGATCCGCCTCGCCGAACCCGACCTGCTCGCCGTCGTCGCCGGCCAAACCCGATTGCGCATTGGCGATCGCGCCACCCTCTCGCTGCCGCCCGAGGCGATGCACGTGTTCGACGCGAACGGCCGCCGCCTGTGACACCGCTCCGCGCCGTTCTGTCGGTCACGCGCACGTCGCGGGGCGTCACGCTCGATTTCGGCGCCGGCCGCACCTGCCGCATCTCCCTGCTCGCCCCCGACCTCGCCCGCGTCCTGCATCTGCACCACGGCGAACCGCGCCTGCGCCGCACCTGGACCGTGCTCGCCCCCGGCGACGACGACGTGCCGTGGGAAGGCCGCGACCGCATGGACGAAAGCGCCTGGCCGATCCCCGACTTCACGCTCGACGAGACCCCCGCCACGCTCACGCTGCGCACCGACGCCCTCGCGCTCGAGATCGCCCGCACCCCCTTCGCGCTCACTTGGCGCCTGCCCGACCACCGCGTCTTCGCCGCCGACCGCAAGCACGGCCACGAATTCTCGATCGCCGGCCCCGATTTGGCGCACCACATGGCCCGCCACACCGCCGACCGCTACTACGGCCTCGGCGACAAGACCGGCAAGCTCGATCTGCACGGCCGCCGCCTGCGCGCCATGGCCCAAGACAGCCTCGGCTACGACCCGGCCAGCGGCGACCCGCTCTACAAACACTGGCCCTTCCTCCTCACCAAGGACGGCGCCACCGGCACCGCCTACGGCACCTATTACGACAACGGCGCGATCGCCGCCTTCGACCTCGGTTGCGCCCACGACAACTACTACGCCCCGTTCCGCAGCTACGAAGCCCGCGACGGCGATCTCGACTTCTATCTGTGGCTCGGCCCACGCCTGGCCGACGTCACGCCCAAATTCCTCACCCTCACCGGCCGCACCGCCCTGCCCCCGCGCTGGACCCTCGGCTACGCGCAAACCACCATGGCGCTCGCCGACGAGCCCCACGCCCAAGCCGCCATCGACGCCTTCATCGACCGCAGCCGGGCCGAACGGATCCCGATCAGCAGCTTCCATTTCGGCTCCGGCTACACCTCGATCGGCCCCAAGCGCTACGTCTTCCACTGGAACCGCGACAAATTCCCCGACCCGGCCGCCCTCATGCAGCGCTTCCACGCCGCCGGCATGCACATCGTCGCCAACCTGAAACCCTGCCTCCTCGACGACCACCCGCGCTACGCCGAGATCACCGCCGCCGCCATCCACAACGCCGATGGCCCCGTCATCACCCAATTCTGGGACGGCGAAGGCGCCCATCTCGACTTCACCGACCCGGCCGCCATCGCCTGGTGGCAAGCCGGTCTCGAACGCGACGTGCTCGCCACCGGCATCGATTGCGGCTGGAACGACAACAACGAATATGCGCTCTGGGACGAGGCCGCCACTTGCCACGGCTTCGGCTCCGCCATCCCGCTCGAACGCGTCCGCGCCGTCCAGCCCCTGCTCATGACCCGCGCCACGCTCGAACGCCAACAGCGCGCCAAGCCCGGCGAGCGCGCCTTCACCGTCACCCGCGCCGGCGGCCCGGGCATCCAGCGCTACGCCCAGACCTGGAGCGGCGACAACACCACGAGCTGGCAAACGCTGCGCTGGAACCTGCGCACCGGCCTGCAGATGAGCCTCTCCGGCATGCACAACATCGGCCACGATATCGGCGGCTTCGCAGGCCCCGTCCCCGACGCCGAACTCTTGCTCCGCTGGACCCAGACCGGCCTGCTGCACCCCCGCTTCATCATGAACTCCTGGAAGCCCGGCGGCGTCTTCAACTCCCCCTGGCTCCACCCCGAAGCCACCGACGCCATCCGAGACGCCATCCACCTCCGCTACCGCCTGCTCCCCTACCTGTACAGCCTCGTCCACGCCGCCGCCGCGCACGGCGCCCCCATCGTCCAACCGACCTTCCTGCCGTTCGAAACCGACCCGCGCTGCTTCGACGACTGCGACGACCTCATGCTCGGCCGCTTCCTCCTCGCCGCCCCCGTCGTCGAGCCCGGCCAGCGCAAACGCCCCGTCTACCTTCCCGAAGGCCCCGAGTGCTGGATCGACTGGCACACCGGCGACCGCCACGCCTCCGGCACCACCGTCACCCTGCCCGCCCCGCTCGATCGCCTCCCGCTGCTGGCCCGCGCCGGCGCGATCATTCCCACCACCGAGAACACCGGCAAGCTGCACGACGAGCCATCGCGCCACCTCCTGCTGTTTCCCGGTCCCGGTGCCGGCGCGAGCCATTTCGACCTGGTCGAGGACGACGGCATCACCGCCGCCGGGCTACGCACGACGATTAGGCTCACGCTCGAGTGGACCGCAACCAGCGTGCTCCTCCGCGCTCGGTCCGACGGCGACTTCCCGCTCCCCTACCCGACGCTCCCCCACCCGACGCTCACCGCCGCCTTGCCCGCCGGCGACGCGCGCCCGCTTCGGCTGGATGGAACGCCGCTCGGGTGAGCCCGTGAAGCTGCTCCCCACGCCAGACGGCTTCGACCTGGTCTTCGGCGACCTGCTCATCCTGCGCCACCGTGCCGACCTGCCGTGCCTCGTCGTCGGCCACGGCGACGCCCAAATCGACATGTATCGCGGCAATTTCGCCATCGAGGACCGCCTCGGCGAACGCACCCCGCTCACGCATGCCCAAGTCACCGCGAACACCGTCGCCCTCGCCCCCGGCCCCGGTCAGCCGCCCCGCCTCCACCTCACGCTCGACGACGACACGATCGCCTTCACCTCCGAAGACCCCGCCATCAACCGCCTCTGGCTCCGCATCGCCGCCGAGCCCGGCGAGCACGTCTGGGGCGGCGGCGAGCAGATGTCCTATCTCGACCTGCGCGGCCGCCGCTTCCCGCTCTGGACCTCCGAGCCCGGGGTCGGCCGCGACAAAAGCAGCCCCATCACCCTCCAAGCCGACCGCGACGGCCACGCCGGCGGCGACTACTGGACCACGAACTATCCGCAGCCCACCTATCTCTCGTCACGCCACTACGCGCTGCACGTCGACACCACCGCCTACGCCGTCTTCGACTTCCGCGATCCAGACTTCCACGAACTCGAAATCTGGGCGCTCCCCACCCGCATCGAACTCTGGCGCCGGCCCAGCATCGCCGGCCTCGTCCAGGCTATGGCCGACCGCTTCGGCCGCCAGCCGCCGCCGCCCGAATGGCTCTACCGCGGCGCCATCATCGGCCTGAAGGACGGCGAACGCTCCTTCGAACGCCTGGCCGCCATCGAAGCAGCCGGCGCGCAGGTCAGCGCGCTCTGGTGCGAAGACTGGTCCGGCCTGCGCCACACCAGCTTCGGCGCCCGCCTGTTCTGGGACTGGCGCGCCGACGACCGCCGCTACCCCGGCCTCGCGGCCCGCATCGCCGCCCTGCGCGAGCGCGGCATCCGCTTCCTCGGCTACGTCAATCCCTACCTCTGCGCCGACGGCACGTTGTTCGCCGAAGCCGAACCCGCGGGCTATCTCGCCACCGACGGAGAGGGCCGCACCGCCCTGGTCGATTTCGGCGAGTTCGACTGCGGCGTCGTCGACTTCACCAACCCCGCCGCCGCCGCCTGGTTCGCCGAGCGCATCATCGGCCGCAACATGCTCGATCTCGGCCTCTCCGGCTGGATGGCCGACTTCGGCGAATACCTCCCGACCGACATCCACCTCGCCAGCGGCACCGACGCTACCCTGATGCACAACGCCTGGCCCGTCCTCTGGGCCGAGGTCAACGCCCGCGCCATCGCGGCCCGTGGCACGACCGGCGACACCCTCTTCTTCATGCGCGCCGGCTACTCCGGCATCCAGCTTCACTGCCCGCTGCTCTGGGCCGGCGACCAATGCGTCGACTTTAGCCGGCACGACGGGCTCGTCTCCGTCATCTGTGCCGCGCTGTCGGCAGGCCTGCTCGGCAATGCGTTCCACCACTCCGACATCGGCGGCTACACCAGCCTCTACGGCCTCGTCCGCACCCCCGAACTCCTGATGCGCTGGGCCGAAATGGCCGTCTTCACCCCCGTCATGCGCACCCACGAAGGCAACCGCCCCGGCAAAAACCTCCAGATCGACCACGACCCGGCCGTCCTCACCCACTTCGCCCACATGACCCGGCTATGGGTCCACCTCGTCCCCTACCTCCGCAGCGTCGTCGCCGAAGCCCGCACGACCGGCCTCCCCCTGCAACGCCCGCTCTTCCTGCACTTCGAATCCGATCCGGCCACCTACGCCATCCAGGATTCCTACCTCTACGGCGCCGACCTCCTCGTCGCCCCCGTCCACGAGGCCGCAACCATCACCCGCCGCGCGTACCTGCCCATGGGCGAAAATTGGATCCATCTCTGGTCCGGCCGGCAATACGGCGGCGGCGGCACCGTCACGGTCCAAGCGCCCATCGGCGAACCCCCGGTCTGGTGCCGCGCCGCCTCGCCCCATCGCCCCCTGTTCGAAGCCATGCGTGCGCTCAGTTCGTCTTGGCGCCCAGCAAATGCTGCCTCAGATCCTCCGACGGCGGCGCCGCCCCGATGAAACCAGCCAGCAACTGGCGCGCCAGGTCTGGATTGGCGATGTCGGCAATTTGGCGGTTGTTGAACAGCGCGCGGACGCCTTTCGGTCCGTAGATATAGGTCAGCGTGTCGCCAACCTCCGCCCCCGGCGTCGCCGCGACGAGCCGCTCGAAATCCGTTTCATCGGCCTTGTTGCACTCGCCATGGCCGCAGTTCTTCTTCTCCCCGTCGCGATACTGCGCCTCGACCTGCGACTTCGACGCCGAATGCAGGAACTGCATCATCAGCACTTTCGTCCCCGGCGACGACAGGATCGACCGCGCATCCGAACTCCGCTGCGGTAGATACAGCCCGGCCACATACGCCTTCACCGCCAGAAACGTCACCGTCCGCACCCCGATCCCGTTCAGGACCAGGTTCTGCCCGCCCATCGGAAACGAATCCGGCAACGTCACCCCCGCCACCGTGGCCGACTGCGCCGGCAATGCCAGCACCAAACTCAGCAATATAACGGCCAAACGCCTCATCCCGATGCTCCTCGAACCCTTGCGATCCCTACGAACCAGCCTCCGCCGGGTTTCATCATCTTGTCATCCGTGCGCCGACGAGATCCCGCCATCGACCGTGAAGATCACGCCCGACGTGTAGCCGGAACGCGGCGAGGCCAAGAACGCGAACAGATCCGCCACTTCCCGCACATGCGCCGGCCGACCCAGCGGATACCGCGCCGCGATCTCCGGATACCGGGTCTCGTCGCCCAGCGTCACCTTCGCCCGCGTCTTCATCAGCGTGGTGATCCGGTCCGTCGCCACCGGGCCGGGATTGACGCCGACCACGCGGATATTGTCCGCCAGGCGGTTGCTCCCCAGCGCCCGCGTGAACGCCATCATCCCGGCATTGCCGGTGGCGCCTGCGATGTATTGCGGATCGAATACCTGGAGCATCTTCCGATCGGGTGGAATCACCCGATCGGAAGTACGCTTGCTAAACAATGAAGTAGAGCACTACTTCCGAGCTAAGTGGCTCGAAGGTAGTGCTCTAGGCGCCGTTGCCGATATTGTTGAGGATCACACCACCGCCCCGCGCCTTCATCCCCGCGTAGAGCGCCCGCGTCAGATCGACGTAGCCGAACTCCCTCAGCTCCCATCCCGCCCGCCAGCGATCCCGGTCGACGAGCCAGAGATCCCCGCCCGGGATCGCGCCCGCGTTGTTGACTCTTCGGCGAAGACATGTGCGATCCTCTCGCCGATCTCCTGCGACGCCCCGGTGACCAGCACCCTTGCCGGCAATGCTAAGATCCACGATGTTCCCTTCAGATTAGCAGTGCTCACAAAATTGTGTGCGGCAGACCTCCATCATGATATAGTAGGGCCGTCGCCATACCCATTTGCGCTGAACGCGCCGGCGCACAGCTAGACCAGGCCTCCGGGAGTTACGCATTGAGCACTTCGCCGCACATCTCGCCGGCTTCCATCATCAGTCAGGGCACCGTCGCCAGCCAGCCCGACATGCGTGCCGAAAGCCTGCGGGTGCTCGCCGTCGTCACCGTCGCCCGCTTTCACGGGACCGAGCTCGATCCCGCCGACTTCCGCACCAAGGCCGACGAGAAAGTCCCGTCGGCAGCCTCCTTGGCCGAATGGGCCAAGTCGCAGGGCCTCTTCGCCAAAGCCGAGCGCGTCCGCTGGAAGTCGCTGTTCCGCCTCGTCGGCGCCGCCAAACCGGTCGCGCCCATCATTCTCCTGTTTCGCGACGGCACCGCCGGGCTGGTCGTCGGCGCCGACCCGGCGCGCAACATCGTCTGGGTCCGCGACCCCCGCCATGCCAGCGACGAACAGGCCGTCGCCGTCGATGAATTCCGCCTCTCCCACGCCTGGGGCGGCGACGTCCTGCTCATCCGCCGCGCCCGCAACGCGTCGGAGGCCGAGCAGCCGTTCACCTTCGGCTGGCTGATCGGCCTCGTCCGTAACGAGAAGCGATCGCTGCGCGACATCTGCATTGCTTCCATCGTCGTCAGCACCCTCACCATCGTCCCGCCGCTCCTCGTCATGACCGTGATCGACCGCGTCGTCGTCCACCACAGTCTCTCCACCCTCGTGCTCCTGTCCGTCATCCTGGGCATCATCACGGTTTACGAGACGTTTCTTGGCTTCGCCCGACGCGAATTGGTCCAGGTCGTCTCCTCCCGCGTCGACGCGCGCCTCAACATGCACGTCTTCAACCGGCTGCTCGGATTGCCGCTGGACTATTTCGAGAAGAACCCCGCCGGCCAGATCACCTACCGCCTCGCCCAGATCTGGCGCATCCGCGAGTTCCTGACCGGCAAGCTGATGGGCACCTTCCTCGACATGTTCACGCTCGTCATCCTAATCCCCTTCCTGTTCTGGATGGAGCCGACCCTGGCGTGGGTCGTGTTGGTCTGCGCGGCCGTGATCGCGCTCGTCATCATGGCGTTTCTCCCCGCGCTCCGCCGCGTCATCGGCAAGATGACGACGGCCGAGAGCCTCAAGGGCTCGGTCATGGTCGAGACCGTGCACGGCATCCGCACCATCAAATCGCTGACGCTGGAAAACCAGCGCCGGGCCGAATGGGATGAGCGCTCGGCTGAAGCCGGCCGCCTCAAGCTCGAGGCTGGCCGACTGGCGAACTGGCCGCAGACCCTGATCAACCCGATCGAGAGCTTCATCCAGCGCGGCGTGATCCTGCTCGGCGCCTACATCGCCCTGAACGACCAGACCGGCATCGCCGTCGGCGGCCTCGTCGCGTTCATGATGCTGGGCGCCCGCGTGACGCAGCCGCTCGTCGGCCTGGCCCGCCTGATCGAAGACCTCGAAGACGTCCGCGCCTCGATCGGCCAGGTCGCGATGGTGCTCAACAACCCGAGCGAAACCGCGGCGATGCAAGGCGGCATGCGCCCGAAATTCGACGGCGCCGTTTGCTTCCAGGATCTCACCTTCACCTATCCCGGCGCCAAGACCCCGGCGCTCGAGAAGGTCGATTTCGAGATCCCCGCCGGCACCATGCTCGGCGTGGTCGGGCGCAGCGGCTCCGGCAAGAGCACGATCACCCGCCTCCTGCAGGGGATCAACCGCGAGTATTCCGGCTTCCTCAAGATCGACGGCGTCGAACTGCGCGAGATCAACCTCACCCATCTGCGCCGCAGCTTCGGCGTCGTGCTGCAGGACAACTTCCTCTTCCGTGGCACCGTGCGCGACAACATCACCGCCAACCGTCCCGGCCTGACGCTCGACGATGTCGTGCGTGCCGCACGCCTGGCCGGCGCCGAGGAATTTATCGAACGCCTGCCGGCCGGCTACGACACCTGGATCGAGGAAGGCTCCTCCAACCTCTCCGGCGGCCAGCGCCAGCGCCTCGCCATAGCGCGCGCCGTCATCGCCAATCCCAAGCTGCTCATCCTCGACGAGGCCACCAGCGCGCTCGATCCCGAGAGCGAGGCACTGGTGAACGCCAACCTGGTCCGCCTCGGCAAGGGCCGCACCATGGTCATCGTCTCGCACCGCCTCTCGTCGCTCGTCGATTGCGACCAGATCCTCGTCATGGACAAGGGCACCGTGATGGACATCGCGCCGCATCGCACCCTGCTCGAACGATGCTCGGTCTACCGAACCCTGTGGATGCAGCAGAACCGCCACCTCGAATCCGCGGCGACCAAGCAGGCGTCCGTGGTGCCCGTCATGAGCCAAGGCGACTGACGCGGAGAGTCGAAGATGAAACTGACGCGGAGCGTCGAAGGTGACAGCGACGCGGCGCGTCGTAGGTAAAAGTGACGCGGCGCGTCGTAGGAGAACCCGATGAGTTTGACCCTGAGCGGCGCCAAGTCGCGGACCACCAACAACCGCGCCGATGAAGCCGGCATCCCGTCGCTGCTGGACTTCCACTCCCCCAGCGCCGCCCTCATGCACGTCCCCGTGCTCTATTCGGCGCGCAAGATCACCTGGGTCGTCTCAACCCTTACGATCGCCTGCTTCGCCGCCGCCTCCTTGATCCCGATCGACAAGGTCGTCTCCGCCCCCGGCCGCATCGTCGCCCGAGAAGCCACCAACGTCATCCAGCCGCTCGAGACCGCCATCGTCCGCTCGATCAGCGTCCAGGAGGGCGAGACGGTGAAGAAAGGCCAGATTCTCGCCCGCCTCGACCCCACGTTCGCCACCGCCGATCTCGGCGCGCTCCAGTCCCAGGTCGCAAGCTTGAACGCCGAGGTCGAGCGCCTCAAGGCCGAAGCCAACGGGACCGATTACCACGCCACCAACGGCGATGCGATGTCGCTGCTCCAGGGCGCGATCTTCCTGCAGCACAAAGGCGAACGCACCTTCAAGAACGAGAACTACACGCTCAAGATCAGCAGTCTCCAATCGCAGGTCCAGCGCGCCCTGTCGGACGTCTTCTCGTATTCCGAGCGCCTCAAGGTTGCCTCCCTCGTCGAGGAGAAACGGCGCGAGCTCGAGCGGCTCCAAGTCGGCAGCCAGCTCAACCTTCTCGCCGCCACCGACTCCCGCCTCGAGGTCAAGCGCGGCCTGGACAGCGCGGCCAACACCGCCGCTCAAGCCCAGCGCGACCTCCAGGCCCTCGAGGCCGAGCGCGACGGGTACAACCAGAACTGGCAGTCCCAGGCCGGCCATGATCTCACCGAACAGGGCCGCAAGCTCAGCGACGCCCAGGAAAACCTCAAGAAGGCGGAACTCCGCCGCCAAATGGTCGAACTCCGCGCCGAGCAGGATTCCATCGTGCTGAGCGTCGCCAAGGTCTCCCCCGGCTCGGTCATGCAGTCGGGCGAGCAGCTCATCACCCTCGTCCCCGAAAACGCCCCGCTCGAGGCCGAAGTCACCGTCCCTGGCACCGAAGTCGGCTACGTCCACCCCGGCAATAAGGTCACCCTCAAGCTCGAAACCCTGCCCTACACCCATTACGGCACGATCGACGCGACCGTCGAGACCGTGAGCCCCGACAGCTTCGCCACCAACCAGGACGATCAGCAGCCCCGCCGCGGCTCCCAGCCCAGCAAGAACGCTCCGGCCGCCAACACCTACTATCGCGCCCGTCTCGCGCTCGGCACCTCCAACCTGCGCGACACCCCCGAAGGCTTCCACATGATGCCCGGCATGCCCGTCACCGCCGACGTCATGGCAGGCAAGCGCACCGTCACGACCTATCTCTTCTCCCGCGTCCTGCCCGTCTTCATGGACGGTATGCGCGAACCCTGATCGGCCCGGCTCGCCCGCCCAACTCCCTCTCCCGCTGGCGGGAGAGGGCTCACCGCTTCAGCATCGCTCCAGGTGCCACCCGGCTACCCAGCCAAGCCGGAATCACGCTCGCCACGGCACACGCCCCCAACGTGGCCATCGCCAGCGAAACCTCCGGCCACCCGAGCCCGACCGCAACCCCGACCCCTGTCGTCCGCGCCAGCGCCGCACCGGCCGCCGCCGCCCCGACCCACCCGAGCAGCAACCCGCCCCCGATCCCCACGACGAGAATCGCGCTCAATTCCAACCACAGCGCCGCCGCGATGAAGCCCGGCCGCGCCCCGATCGCCCGCAACACCGCATGCTCCCGCGCCCGCCCCGCCGTCAGCGCCGTGAACGCGAGCAGCACCGCCACCACCACCAGCGCCGACGTCGCCAGCGCCACCCCCGAAAGCACCGACCGCACATCCCCCAACGTTCGGAATAGCCCGGCCAACACCTCGCCCGGAAACACCGCCGTGCTCGCCGCCGTCCGATAGCGCGCCCGCAACTGATACGCCCCCGCGATCGACCGCGGCTTGACCACGATCGCCGGCACCCCCCCCGGCTCCTCCCACGGCGGTCCGACCCGCTCGACCCCCTTCGGATGCCCATTCCCGAGCCCGTGGATCTCCCAAACGCTCTCGATCGGCACCAGCACCGCGTTGTCCCACGGCGTCCCCGTTGGCGGCAGCCGGCCCACGATCCGATACCCGATCTCCGAATGGACATGCCCCTCGTGCGTCTCGACCAGCCCGTGAATCGGCGAGAAAGTCTCGCCCAGCGCCGCCGCGACCGACGACCCGGCTACCGCCTCCTCCTCCGCTTCGAACCCTCGCCCCGCCGCCAGTCGCCGCGTCCCAGCCCGGGTCAGGAACGCCGGACCGACGCCCACCACCGGATGGCCCCGCCACGAATCGCCGAACCCGATCGGCGACGACCACACCGCCTCGGGCTCCGCCAACACGCGCGCGGTGACTGCCGGGTCGAGCAACGGCACCGCTTCCGGCTGCAGATACACCGCCGCGAGCACGAGCGGCGCCGGCCCGCCCGGCGCGCCCACGATCAAGTCGAACGCGTCCGCCGCTTGCGCCATCCCCCGCCGGCTCGCCCGCTCCAACGCCCCGATCCCCACCCCCAGCCCGGTCGCGAGCGCGATCAAGACCGCCATCAGCGCCGCCGAACGCCACCGCCGAACCAGCGCCACCCGCGCCAACGGCCACGGGTTCACGCCGGCACCCGCGCGATATCGAGCCGCAGCCGCCCCGCGATCCGGTCCAGCAGCACCGGATCGTGCGTCGCCACGACCATCGTCGCCCCACTCACCGCGGCGGCCCGCAGCAGCAGATCGGCCACCTCTCCCGCCGATCGGCGATCGAGGCTCGCGGTCGGCTCGTCGGCCAGCAACACCGCCGGCCGCCCCAGCAGCGCCCTGGCCAGCGCCACACGCTGCCGCTCGCCACGACTCATCACGGTCACCGGCCGGTCGGTGGCGGCGATGCCCAACTCCTGCAGCATCGCCCGTCCCCGTTCCCGGAGCGACCGCGGCACCGCGATCCGGTCGAACAGGACCGGCAGGGTCACGTTGTCGATTGCCGAGAACCCGTCGATCAGATGAATGTCCTGAAACACCAGGCCGAGCTCGCGCCGCCGCCACCGATCGCGCGCCGCATCGCTCAGCTCCCAAAGCGACACATCGCCCCACCGCACCATCCCCGCCCGCGGCCGCTCCAGCCCGGCAAGCGCATGTAGCAGGCTCGTCTTCCCCACCCCAGACGGCCCCTCGATCGCCAACGCGCCGCCGCCGCCCAGCGACCACGCGGCAATATCGACCACGAGACCGACGCCGGCATACGCGATCTCCAAGCCGCTGATCGTCAGCGCCGGGCCGCCCGTCCGCACAGCCAAGATCGATCCACCGGTCATCGAATTGTCATCCCCAACCGCTCTCCGCTCGGCGCATGAAAGCGCCGATGCCGAACCTCGTCCCGCCCGATAGCCCCCTGTCCTGCCCCCTCCTGTCCCGCCGCCTCCTACTCGCCGCGGCCAGCCTCGGCGCCATGGGCGCCAGCCCGGCGCCGCTCAGCTTTTCCGGCCTCTACGGCCCGGTCACCGCCCAAGGCATCCAGCTCACCCCCTCGGCGCAGGCGCTCGTCGGTCGGAGCGTGGAACTCCGCGGCTTCATGGCCCCGCCCCTCAAGGCCGAGAGCGACTTCTTCGTGTTGACGCGATACCCCATGTCGATCTGCCCGTTCTGCTCCAATGCCGCGGACTGGCCGGTCGACGTCGTCCTCGTCCGCCTCGGCGCCACCGCGGAGACCATCGAGCCGAGCTACGCCATCGACGTCACCGGCGTGCTCGAGCACGGCATGAAAGTCGACCCGGAGACCGGCTTCGTCAGCCTCGTCCGCTTGGTGGACGCCGCCTGGCATCGGGTCTGACCCGGCGCCCGACACCACGCGCGTCTCAGCCCCGGCCTACTTGATCCGACCTACTTGATCAGGCCGGCCGACTTCAGCTTGGCGATCTCCTGCTCCACGCGCTCGATCCCGCCATTGGCGTAGAGGATCTGCACCCGCTCCGCTCCGAGATGGCTGAGCGCCGGGTTGCGGTACTGCGTGTTGTAGCGCGCGGCGTCGGCCGGGTCGTAGCCGAACTTCGGCGCGACGGTGCGCAGCAGCAGCTCGCTCTGCACGACCGCAGGCCCGGTGAAGGTGTAATCGGCATCCGACAAATTGTGCATCACGTATTCATAGAGCAGGTTCGACTGGTTCGGCAGGCTGGCCAGGATGTCGATCGAGCCGAGCTTGCGCACCGGCGCCAGGCGCAAGCGGCCGGCCGGATCCTTGATCAGATAGCCGCGCGCGACCGGGTCGGCATCGGCCAGGATGGCGGCCGTGCGCAACCAGTTCACCACGCTGAACTCGTTGCCGGCGTTGGGCGCGCCATGTGCAGAGGCCTGCGCGATCACGAAGGCGGCCGGCAGATCGCGCGACATGGCTTCGGCGATGCCCATGAGATGGTGGCCGCCCGTCTTGGTGCTGCCCGCCGCGCCCCAAGCGTCATTCTTGCCGGCGCCGCCGAAATTCATCTCCGCGTATTCGGAGCCGTCCTCGTTCCACTGGAACACCATCGTCTTGGCCCAGTCGTGCCAGATCGGCGCGCCGATCGCGATGTCCTGATCGATGACGAAGTCCTTGTCGGCCGTACCAGTGCCCGTCTCGCGCACGACCGGCAGGCCGTGGGCGTCGAGCGTGCCGTAGACCTTGCGGTAGGTGTCGGCCAGGTTGAGGCTGCTCGTCAGGTTGACCGCAACGTGGATCGGCAGGCCGCCCGGCTCGGAGTGATGGCCGCCGAACACGCTGCCGGGCGCGCCGATGTAGGCGAGCGGCGGCTTCGGGCACTCGGTACCCTCGTCTCGCACGCCGGGAAATACGCCGGCGATCAGGCCGCCAGGGATGCGGCCGGCCTCGCTCTGATCGATCAATCCCTCAGCTACGAGCTTGTCGACGATCTGCTGCTTGCGCTCGGCCGTCAGCTTAGCGCGGAAATGGATGCAGGTGCTGCGGTTGAACACGGCATCCTCGGTCGCTTCGCGGATCTGCTTGTCGCCGATCTTGGCGGCCTCGGCCTTGATGTAGGCCATGGCGCTCTGCACCAGTGCGGAACTCTCGGCCACTCGGGTCGCGGCGTCATTCCAGGCGCCCACGCCGGTCTGATCGGCCGCCGCGGCGGTTCCGGCCAGGACGATGGTCAGTGGCAGGCTTAGCAGGATACGGGATGCAAACGGCATCGTGAAAGGCCCTCCTCGGCGAACGACGTCCTCGTCCCGTAGCGGAATGAACCAGGCCCGGTGACGAAGCTTTCGTGACAAGGCGGCGGCACCGGCCTCAGTCGGCGAAAGCCAGTCGTTTGCCGAACAGATCATCCAGCTTGTCGGACGGCCGCGGCTTGCTGAACAGGTAACCCTGAACGAACTCGCAACCCTCCCGACGCAGCAATTCGAGCTGCGCCTCCGTCTCGACGCCCTCCGCCAGTACGCTGATCCCGAGCGAGCGGCCGAGGCTCAAAACGGCGCGCACGATCGCGATGCACTCGCCTTCGTCGGTCAGGCTGCGGATGAAACTCTGATCGATCTTGATCTTGTCGAACGGGAAACGGTGCAGATAGGCCAGCGATGAATAGCCGGTGCCGAAATCGTCCATCGACACACGGACGCCGAGCGCCCGGATCTCATGCAGGATCGCCAACGTCGAGCTGCTGTCCTGCAACAGCAGCGACTCCGTGATCTCGAGCTCCAAGCGCGCTGCCGGCAAGCCCGTTCGCTTCAGGATATCGTCGATATCGTCGGCAAGCTGGCGATTGCGGAACTGGAGCGGCGACAGGTTCACCGCTACGCTAACATGGGCCGGCCACGTCAGTGCATCGACGCAGGCACGCTCCAGCACGAGCATGCTGATCGGCATGATCAAGCCGATGTCTTCGGACACCGGAATAAACTCGCTGGGCGAGATCATGCCGCGGGTCGGGTGGCGCCAGCGCACGAGCGCCTCGAAGCCGCTGACTTCCTGGGTTTGGACATTAACGAGCGGTTGGTAGTAGTTCTCCAACTGGCGCTTAGGTACGGCCGCCTTCAGATCGATCTCGATCTGGCGGCGTACCTGCATTTGCGCGTCCATCTTGGCCTCGAAGAAGCGGAAGGTGCCGCGACCGTCGGCCTTGGCTTTGTCGAGGGCCAACTCGGCATTTTTCAGCAACTCGTCGCCGTCGGTCCGTCCGTCATCGCTCAGCGCGATGCCAATGCTCGTGCTGATCGTATGCTGCTGATCCCCGATAACGAACGGCTCGAGCAGGGCTTGGCCAAGCCGTTCGGCCAAGTTCTTGCCCTCAAGCGGCTGCTTCTTGGTTTCCTGGATGATGGCAAACTCGTCGCCGCCGAGACGGATCACCACGTCAGACTCGCGCGTCTCGTGCCGCAAGCGCTGAGCGACGGCGCACAGCAGGCGATCGCCGACTGTATGGCCAAAGGTGTCGTTGATCGCCTTGAACCGATCGAGGTCGAGACAGAGCACGGTGACGCCGCCGCCGCGCCGGGCTTGGGCCAGGGCATGCTCCATATGCTCGCGATACAAGACGCGATTGGGCAGCCCGGTCAGCGTGTCATGGCGGGCGATATAGGCGAGCCGAGCCTCGATCCCGTGGCGTTCGGTGACGTCCTCGTAGGTCGCGACCCAGCCACCGCCGCCCATCGGCTTTTCGGTCACGGCGATCACGCGCTTATCGTCCAGCGTCCGCGTGAAGCTGCGCGCCTGCAGCCACGCTTCGTCGCCGTCCGGGGTCCAGTGCAGTGCCGCGGGAACGACGTCGCCGATGTCGGCCCCGGCGGCGCAAGGCGTGAACATTTCGGCGAATCGGCGATTGTGCACGAGGACACGCCCGGCGTCGTCGAACATGGAGAGGCCCTGCGCCATGTTGTCGAGCGCGGTCTCGAATCGGGTGTGCTGCGAGGCCATTTCGGTGGCGTGGGTGGAGGCCTGCCGAGCCATTAGGTTTTCGATCTTGGCGATTTTCTCGGCGATGCTGCGCTGCATCGTCTCGAGTGCGCGCAACAGCGCCGAAGTCTCGCTATTGCCCCGTGCGTCGATGCGGTTGTTCAGCGTGCCGCCCGCGATCGACGTCGCGATGCCGACCGCGTGGCGGACGGCCGGGACGATCGCCCGGCCGAGAATGAAGGTGATAGCGAGCGCCAAGGCCACCGAGAGGCCCATCGCCGTCCAGGTCTGGAACGAGAGCTGGGCGATCAGGTCCTTGGTCGCACGCCGCGAGCGGAAGCCATCGCCGGCATTGATCTCGACAGCGCGGTCGAACTTGCGCTCGAGCTCGGTCAACGTCTGCCGGTCGGGCAGGCGCTGCTCGGCGTGGTAGGTGGCCGAAATCTGCTCCAGCCGGTCCTGCAGCCATGACGCCGCATCGTGCTCTTTCGGCGAGAGGGCACGATCGACCGCCACGCCGATGTCTCCCACCGCATCGTCGAACCTGGTGCCGACGCGCTCCGGATTGCTCGACCCGCTCGCCACATCGCGCGAAATCGTCAGCAGCGTATTCTGCGCCGAACGCAGGTAGCTCATCGACATGAACGCGTCGTCGTACAGGCGGATGGCGATCTGGCCCAGTCGTGTCTGGGCCGAGCGGGTCACCATCCCGAATCCGAGCGTGATCGCGGTCAGGCTGAGACACGCGAGGAGGATTTTGGTCCGGATCGACATTTTCCGCCGCGGCTACTTCCAGGCCGCACTATGGGCTGAAGTCCTTAGCGAATAGTAAACGCGGCGAGGAACGTCTTAGGGAAGCGGATGCCCGGCGGCCTGTTGCCAGGATTGATCGGTGGCTTGAGCGGCGATGTCGCGCCGCAGGAGCGCCTGATCGACCGGCTCTCCCGAGTATCGCTGCATAATATGGGCGCCGCCGCCCGTCATGTGCAGGGTTGTGATGTAGGAGGCGATGTCTCCACCACTTCCCTGTCCGGGCTCGAAAACGGCGGCCAACTGCGCAATCTTGGTCAGGTTGCCGGTGAGGAACGACCAGTTCGATAATTCCGCGCCGTTACGGGATGCGTAGGCCTTGAGCGCGTCGATGGTGTCGTGCTCGGGGTCGATCGAGACGGAGACGAATTGGACGCGGTCGCGCAGCGCCGGGTCGAGGCTTTGCTGGACGTCGGCGAGCTGGCTGGTCTTGATCGGGCACGTGTCGCCGCAACTCGTGAAGATGAAGTCGAGCACCACCAATCGGCCGGACCAGAACCGCAGCGACCGTTCGACGCCATCTTGGTCGACGAGGGCGATGTCGGCAAAGGCGCGTTGCCGGCCGGCCATCGCCGGGCGCTCGCCATGGGCGAGGACGACGACGCCGGCGCCGCACGCCAAGCCTGCCGCGAGCAAGCCCGCCACGAGGATCGCCGATCGATCTGAAGTGACACCCGGCACGGAGACGCTCCTTACGGCCGAGCCGCTCACGGTTAAGTGAGAACGGTATAGCGCGATCGTGAGCGTCAGGCTAGAGTGAACTTGCGTCAGGCGAGCCCAAGCAATTTAGCCGCGTTATCCTTCAATATCGCAGGCCGGATCTCATCTTTGATGTCGATCGACTCGCAATCACGCAGCCACCGCTCAGGGGTGATCATCGGCCAGTCAGAGCCAAAGAACACTTTATGGCGCAGCGGCGAAGCCCCGCAGCGCGTCCCAGACGTCCCGCGGAACCGAGGCAGCGGCATAGAAGATGAGATCGCAATCGCCGAGGTAGGCGCGTTTCAGCGCCTGGTCGCCGCGCATGGCGGTGACGAGGTGGGCGAAGCCGATCGGCCCGTTGAAGGCGAGCGTGCCGCCCTGTTCGGTGATGTTGCGGATCGTGGCGGCGATGCCGGCGCGGGTCGGCTTGCCGTCGTCGATGTAGAGGCTGCCGCCGAAGACGTGGTTCCAGGGCAGCCAGTCGACGACCTTGGGCGGCCGGGCCGTCAGCAGCGGCATGCAGGCGACGACCTGGGCCTGGTTGACGCACATCATGCCGTGGGTGGTGACGACGCCCTTGGGATTGGCAGTCGAGCCGGAGGTGAAGATGATCTGGCGACCGTGTCCGGGCCCACCTCGGCATGCGCGGCGACATCCCCTCCCGTGGGCCAAGTTTGGCACCCGCCTAACTTCACCGCCCTGTGTCCCACATCCGAGCGCATCTGACGGCAGGTGCAGACGGTCTATAGCCTTCTGGGCCACCAGACGCCTCGCTCAAGCACATTCCCAAGGTTTGGAATTATGTGCCCGGCATCGAGCGTCGATACGTCGATGCCGTCGATGACCGTCAGTGGCGACCCAAGAACTAAATCCGGGAATGCGGCCCGGATCAGCAGCAAGGCGTCGTTTAGATCGAGCGCAGTGACACCACACCCAAGATTTATAGGGTGCGGGTGGCCGACAGAACGGAACGTGAGCCAATACCGTTTCATGCCGCTACATGGGTGCATAATTGTTGATATATGCATGACCACTCCCCGTCGCAGCCTTCGACCTTGTTGGGAGAACAGGCCCGGCTACAGTGGAGTATGTTACGCGCGGGCCGAAATCGGCCACCGCCAACTCGGCCGCGATGACCGAGCCCGGGCCCTGGAAGTCGGCATAGACGCCGGACATGTCATTCAGGATGCCGAGCCGCAACGGCGCATCCGCAGCCCACGCGGGGCGAATTTCAACACCGGCGCCAGCGCCGCCGCGGCCAGAAGAGTTCTGCGCTTCATCGTTTCCCCCCCTGTTCCGCCGCACGGAACTGTCATCGCGCTCGGGCGCTGTTGCCCCCATATCGCCATCATCGGCGAATCCCTTCAAGCAGGAGACCCCATGCCGATCACCATCAATGGTCGTGAGGCGGCGCTTGCGACCGACCCGCGCACCTCGTTGCTCGACCTCCTCCGCGAACACCTCCACCTCACCGGCACCAAGAAGGGCTGCAACCAAGGCGCTTGCGGCGCCTGCACCGTCCTCGTCGACGGCGAGCGGATCCTGTCCTGCCTCGCGCTCGCGGTCCAATACGAGGGCCGCTCGATCACCACGGTCGAGGGCCTCGCGTCCGACGGCGCGCTGCACGCGCTGCAACAGGCGTTCCTCGAGCACGACGGCTACCAGTGCGGCTACTGCACGCCCGGCCAGCTCTGCTCGGCCGTCGGCATGGCCGGCGAGGCGCGCCGGGGCGTGCCGAGCGCGGTCACGGCCGATCTCGGCGCCGACCACGTCCAGCTCACGGGCCAGGAATTGCGCGAGCGGATGAGCGGCAATCTCTGCCGCTGCGGCGCCCATAACGGCATCATCGCGGCCATCTCACAAACGTTTGGGGAAGCCGCATGACCCCGTTCCTCTATCATCGCGCCAGCGACCCGGCCGACGCGCACCGCCTCGGCGTTCCCGGCGCCAAATACCTCGGCGGCGGCACCAACCTCGTCGATCTCATGCGCGAGACGATCGAGACGCCGAACGCCCTGATCGACGTCACCGCGCTGCCGTCCGCGATCGAGGAGCACGAGGGCGGCCTGCGCATCGGTGCCGCGGCCCGCAACACGGCCGTCGCCGAGCACCGCCTGGTCCGCACCCGCTACCCGGTGCTGGCCCGCGCCATTCTCGCCGGCGCGAGCGGCCAGATCCGCAACATGGCCACCGTCGGCGGCAACATCCTGCAGCGTACCCGCTGCACCTACTTCTATGATGACGCCGCTAGCTGCAACAAGCGCGAGCCCGGCGCCGGCTGCGACGCGATCGACGGGTTCAACCGCATTCACGCCATCCTCGGCGGCTCCCCCGCCTGCGTCGCCACGCACCCGTCGGACATGGCGGTCGCCCTGGCGGCGCTGGACGCAACCGTGGTCCTCGAAGGGGCGGCCGGGCCGCGCTCGGTGAAACTGACCGAGCTGCACCGACTGCCGGGCGGTCAGCCGCATCTGGAGACGGTGCTCGAGCCGGGCGAGCTGATCACCGCGATCGAAATTCCGGCCCTGCCCTGGGCCGCCCGCTCGACCTATCGCAAGGTGCGCGACCGGTCGAGCTACGCGTTCGCGCTCGTCTCGGTCGCGGCCGCACTCGACATGGCCGAGGACGGCACCGTGCGCGACGTGCGGATCGCGCTCGGCGGCGTGGCCCCCAAGCCCTGGCGCGCGTTCAAGGCGGAGGCGGCGCTGCGCGGCAAGCCGGCGACGGAGGCGAGTTTCCAGGCCGCCGCCGAGGCCGAACTCGCCGACGCCGCACCCCTGGCCCACAACGGATTCAAGGTCGAGCTGGCCCGGCGCACCATCGCCGCGGTGCTGGCCGGTTTGGAAAGAGGAGAGACGGCATGAGCATCGTCGACACGGTCAAGCAGGCGGTCACCTCCGCTGTCCTTCACGTGATGCCCGAGGCGCCGCCCGATCGGCTCATCGGCAAGCACGGCGCCATCGGCACATCGCTGCCGCGGATCGATGGGCCCCGCAAGGTCCAAGGCGAGGCGCGTTTCGCCGCGGAAGTGCCGGCCGAGGGGCTGACCTATGCCGCCTTCGTCCACTCCGCCATCCCGCGCGGGCGGATGACGGCGATCGACACGGCGGCCGCCAAAGCCGCGCCGGGCGTAATCCTGGTCATGACGCACGAGAACGCGCCGAAGCTGAACCCGCCGGCGCCGTTCCTCTCCGACCCGCGGGCGGCCGGCGCGAGCAGCCTGCCGGTGATGCAGGACGCGACCATCCATTGGAATGGCGAGGCCGTGGCGCTCGTGTTGGCCGAGACGCAGGAGCAGGCGGATTACGCGACGTCGCTCATCCGCGTCAGCTACGCCGCCGAGCCCTCCATCACGTCGTTCGCCGAGGCGACCGCGCATGCGCGTCATCCGGACAGCGTGATGGGCGAGCCGGCGCTGCTCGAGGTGGGCGATGCGGAGGCGGCGCTGGCCGGGTCGGCGTTCAAGGTGGATCGGACGTTCCATACGCCGCGGCACAGCCACGCCGCGATCGAGCCGCATGCCGCGACGATGTGGTGGGAGGGCGACACGCTCGTGCTGCACGACACCACGCAGATGCTGCATCAGGAGCGCTGGACGCTGGCCGGCATCTTCGGCATCGACGAGAAGACCATCAAGCTGACGTCGCCCTTCGTCGGCGGCGGGTTCGGCGGTAAGGGGCTGTGGTCGCACCAGATTCTCGGCATCGCGGCGGCCAAGCTCACCGGGCGCCCGGTCCGCGTGGCCCTCTCGCGCGAGGCGGTGTTCCGCCTGGCCGGTGGCCGCACGACGACGGAGCAGCGGGTGGCGCTGGGTGCCACGGCAGACGGCAAGCTGGCCGCGCTGATCCACACCGGCACGGTCGCCATGACGGCGCACAACAACTGCCCCGAGCAGTTCACCTTCCCCGCCCGCCACCTCTACGCCGCCGAGACGTTCAAGCTCGAGCAGCGCGTGGCCGACATGGACATGCTGGCCAACACCTTCATGCGCGCGCCCGGCGAATCGGTCGGCACCTACGCCCTCGAGGTCGCCCTCGACGAGTTGGCCGAGGCGATGGACGTCGACCCGGTCGAGCTGCGCACCCGGATCGAGCCCGAAAAGGACCCCACCTCGGGCAAGGCGTTCTCGTCCCGCCACCTGCTCGAGGCGTTCGCCAAGGGCGCCGAGCGCTTCGGCTGGTCCGAGCGCCGCAAGACGCCCCGCGCCCGGCGCGAAGGCGAGTGGCTGATCGGCCTCGGCTGCGCCGCCGGCACCTACCCTTACTACCGCATTCCCGGCGGCGAGGCCCGGATCCGGTTGCAGCGCGACGGTAGCGCGGTGGTCGAGATGGCGAGCCACGAGATGGGCATGGGCACCGCCACGGCCCAGGTGCAGATCTCGGCCGACCGTTTGGGTTTGCCGGTCGAGAAGGTGAGCTTCGCCTACGGCGACACGGCGCTGCCGCACGGCACCATCGCCGGCGGCTCGTCGCAGACCGCATCGATCGCGGCGGCGGTGCTGGCGGCGAGCGCGGTGCTGATCGAGGAGCTGATCAAGCTGGCCGGCAACGCCTCGCCGATCGCCGGGCTGCCGGCCGACGAGCTCGAGGCGCGCGACGGCGGGCTCGGACATATCGAGGACAAGGCCAAGTTCGAGAGCTACGCCTCGATCCTGTCCCGCGCCGGCCGCGACGAGGTGGTGGCCGAGGCCGCCGCCCCGGCGCCAATGGAGGTGCAGCGCTACTCGATGCATTCCTTCGTCGCGCAGTTCTGCGAGGTCCGGGTCAGCGCGATCACCGGCGAGACGCGGGTGACCCGCTTCCTCGGCTCGTTCGATTGCGGCCGCATCATCAACCCGCGCATGGCGACGAGCCAGTTCCGCGGCGGCATCATCATGGGCCTCGGCCTGGCGTTGACCGAGGAGACGCAGTTCGACGAGCGAACCGGCCGGGTGATGAACCCGTCGCTGGCCGAATACCACGTCCCGGTCCATCTCGACGTGCCGGAGATCGAGGTCCTGTGGACCGACATCCCCGATCCGCACGCCCCGGCCGGCGCGCGCGGCATCGGCGAGATCGGCATCACCGGAGTCGGTGCCGCCGTCGCTAACGCGATCTACAACGCGACCGGCAAGCGCGTGTACGACTTGCCGATCACGCTCGACAAGCTGCTCGGATGACCTGGCTCCAGGCGGCGCCTACCTCGGGCGCCGCCTTCATGGCCTCGGCGGTCGAGTGCGTCGAGGCGGCGACGATCGTTCTGGCGGTCGGCACCGTGCGTGGATGGCGGTCGGCGCTGGCGGGGACAGGGCTGGGCCTCGTGGTCCTGGCACTCCTGATCGCGGTCCTCGGCTCCGCCTTGCCGCAGGTCCCACAGCGCCCTCTGCAACTGGCGCTCGGGCTGCTGCTGCTGCTGTTCGGCATGCGCTGGTTGCGCAAGGCGATCCTGCGCGCCGCCGGCGTCATCGCGCTGCACGACGAGGAGGCGCTGTTCCGCAGCGAGACCGCCAACCTGCGCCTGGCGCGCGTCACCGACCGCTACGGGGTCGACCCGGTTGCAACGGTCACCGCCTTCAAGGCCGTCCTCGTCGAGGGGCTGGAAGTCGCGTTCATCGTGCTCGCGGTGGCCGCCGGCGGGCCAGGCTTGTTGCCGGCGGCGCTGGCCGGGGCGTTGGCGGCGGTCGCTCTCGTCGTGATCGCGGCGGCCGCACTGCACCGGCCGCTCGCGCGCGTGCCGGAGAACACGCTGAAATTCGCCGTCGGCGTGGTGATCTCGACATTCGGCCTCTTCTGGATCGGCGAGGGCATCGGCCTGCCATGGCCGGGCGAGGACCTCGCCCTCCTCGGGCTTGGCGCCGGAATGTTGGCGACGGCGCTGCTGGGCGTCCGGCTCGCCTCGCGGCCCCGCGCGATGACAGCGGGCCCGCGCTGATGCGAGCCGTGCTGGACGAGATCGTCGGCCTGTTCGTCGACGACGGCTTTCTCGCCATCGCACTCGTCGTCTGGTGCGGGGCCATCGCGCTCGTCGCCTCGGTCCTGCCAGCCGCGTTGTCCGCTTGCGGACCGCTTCTCTTCGTCGACTGCGCGCTCATCCTGCTCGCAACAGTTGTGCGATCTGCAAACAAACGTTGATTGGGTTGCAATCACGGCGAAGAGCTCGATACTACTGGCATCACGGAACTGTGAGCTAGAGGAAGCTACCACGGCCAGAGATCTTGCTATGATGTGTCCCAACAAACCAAGTCTGCCTGGGAGGCAACATGATGTCCGGCCGAATTCGTTCTTTGCTTGCGGCAACCACTGCACTACTGGGCCTCTCGAGTGGTGCCGCCTTCGCGGTCCCCTACGGCCTGGCGACGATCATCCCGATCAACGTCGGCACCTCCAAGTTCACCGGCTATGACTTCAGCATCGTCGACCCGGCCACCCAGCTCTACTACCTGACCGACCGCTCCGCCAACGCCATCGATGTGATCTCAACCAAGACGAACACCCTCGTCGAGCGCATCGGTCAAGGCCAGGGCCTGTTCGGCGGGGTCTCGACGGGCAACAACACTGCCGGGCCGAACGGCGTCTCGATCACCGACCTCTCGAGCGCCAACGGCGGTGGCAAACTGCTTCTGGCGGGCAATACCGCCCCTGGCATTAACAGCACGACCGGCAATGTGATTGCCTTCAATCTTGCGTCGGACGGCCTCACCGTCACGAACACGCGCACGATCACCACGCTCAACAGCTCGACGCCGACCCCCTCCAATCGCGTCGACGGCGTCGCCTACTCGCCCGTCGCCAACACCATCCTGGCCGCCAACAACGCCTCGACCCCCGGCGCCATCACGATCGTCAACAACGCCAACGGCGCCATCATCAAGACCCTCGTCCTTAACGGCCTGAACAACACTCCGAACGGCCAGGGCAACGGCGTCGAAGCCCCGATCTACAACACCGCCACCAAGACCTTCTTCATCGCGATCCCGAACCTCACCTCCGATGCGGCCGGCAATGGCACCGGCGGCGGCGGCGTCCTCGAGATCGATCCGGCGTCGGGCAACATCCTGCGCACCTTCGACTTCGATACGCTTGGCGCTCCCACGGCCTGTAATCCGAACGGCATCGCGCAAGGCGCCAACGGCGTGATTGGCGTCGCCTGCGGCAGCCCCGGCACCCTCGCCAACCGCGGCCTCACCCTCTTCCTCGACCCGGCCGCCAACAACGGCGCCGGCAAGCTCACCGTCTCCACCGCCGTCACCGGCGCCGACCAGATCGCCTACGACAGCTCGCGCAACCTGTTCTTCGAAGCCGCCCGGTTCGCGCTGCCCAGCGGTCTTGCCGACCTCAGCCCCCAGCTCGGCATCTTCGACGGCCTTGGCAACTTCGACCAAAGCCTGGGCATCACCTTCAACGACCACTCGGTCGCCGTCGACCCGATCAGCGGCGAAGTTCTCGTCGCCTTCGGCGCCACGTCCGACACGGCCGGTATCCCCGGCTGCGCGTTGGGCTGCGTCGCCGTATACTCGACGCCGGAGCCGGGCACCCTGCCGATCGTGCTCGCGGGGCTCCTGAGCGTTGGCGCGGTGTTCTGGCGCCGCCGGGCCTGATCTAAGGGGGGCGGACGCGCGCCGCCCCCCCACCACGGCGCACAAGTTGACAAGCGGCGCCAAACCGCAGATCGGGCAGCCATGCAGCCGCTCCGCCTCGACCGCAGCACGCTCTCCCAGCTTTCATCGCCGATCGTGGTGCCGCGATACGACCCGGCCCGGGTTCGCACCGGCATCGTCCATCTCGGCCTCGGCGGCTTCCATCGCGCCCACATGGCCCGCTACACGCATAACCTGATGCAGCGGGGCGACGAGGCGCTCGAATGGGGCATCGCGGGCGCCGGGCTGTTGTCGGCGGACCTGCGGATGCAGCAGAGCCTTGCCCCACAAGACCACCTCTACACGCTCGTCGAGCGCGACCAGGCGGGCGCCGCGATCACCGTCATCGGCTCGCTCGCCACCGTCATCTTCGCCGGCGAGAGCACCGCCGATCTGCTCGGCGCCATCGACGACCCGGCCGTGCGCATCGTCAGCCTCACCGTCACCGAGCACGGCTACTGCCTCAACCGCGCCACCAAGCACCTCGACCCCGAGCACCCGCTCATTCGCCGCGACCTCACGCATCCGCACGCACCCGCTAGCGCAATCGGCGTGCTGGTCGAGGCGTTGCGCCGGCGCCGGGCTGCGCGGAGGGCCCCGCCCACGCTGATGACGTGCGACAACATCCAGCAGAACGGCGACGTCCTGCGCGACGCCCTGCTGACCCTCGCCCGGCTGCGGGACGCCGACCTCGCGCGCTGGATCGAGGCCGAGGTCGCCTTCCCGAGCACGATGGTCGACCGCATCACGCCGGTCACCGCGGCGGCCGACATCGCCTGGCTCGCCGAGACGCACGGGATCGAGGACCGCTGGCCGGTGTTCTCCGAGACCTTCACGCAATGGGTGATCGAGGACCGGTTCGCCCAGGGCCGGCCGGAATGGGAGGCAGTCGGCGCGCAGTTCGTCGCCGATGTCGCACCCTACGAGTTCATGAAGCTGCGGCTGCTGAACGGCAGCCACCTCGCGGTTTCGGGCGTCGGCCGGCTGATGGATTACGCCACGATCGACGCGGCGATGGCCGATAAGCTGATCGCCCGCTTCATGGTCGCGCTGATGGATCGCGAGACCGGCCCCACCGTGCCGCCAGTCCCGGGCGTCGACCTGGCCGCCTACAAGGCGACCCTGGTCGAGCGGTTCGCCAACCCGGCGATCAAGGACACGGTCGACCGGGTCAATACCGACGCGCCGGTCAACGTGCTGATGGACCCGATCCGCTCCCGGCTGCAGGACGACGCGCCGCTCGACCTGCTGGCCCTCGCGCTCGCCGCCTGGCTGCGCCGGGTCCGCGGCGAGGACGAGGCGGGACGGACGCTCGCCGTCGTGCACCCCATGGCCGACACGCTGTGCGCGCGCGCCATCGAAGGCGGCCCCGATCCGCGCCCGCTGCTCGCCCTCGAGCCCCTGTTCGGCACCGCCGGCCAGGACCCCCGCCTGATCGAGCCCGTCGGCCGCTGGCTCGCCAGCCTCTATGCAAAAGGCAGCCGCGCCACGCTGGAGGACGCCGCCCGCGCCGCGTCGATCTGATCCGGCACTCGCGTTGACGAACGGGTGAGCCCGTGTGAGGCTCCGATCGCCGATCCTTGGGGGGAAATCATGGCCAAAGCGCTGAAAAACACGCTCCACGCGTCCTTCGCGGCCGCCGCATTTTGCGCATTGACCGCGCAACCGGCGCGCGCCGACGCCACGCTCACGATCGCGACCGTCAACAACGGCGACATGGTCGTCATGCAAAAGCTCGCCAGCGCGTTCGAGCAGCAGCACAAGGACATCCACCTGAAATGGGTGGTGCTTGAAGAAAACGTGCTGCGTCAGCGGCTGACGACCGACATCGCCACCAAGGCCGGCCAGTTCGACGTGCTGACCGTCGGCAACTACGAAGTGCCGATCTGGGCCAAGCAGGGCTGGCTGCTCCCGCTCGAGAACCTCGGCGCCGCCTACGACGCCAGCGACATCATCAAGACGGTGCGCGAAGGCGTCAGCTACGACGGCAAGATGTACGCGCTGCCGTTCTACGGCGAGAGCGCGATGACGTATTACCGCAAGGATCTGTTCCAGAAGGCGGGCATCACGATGCCCGCGAACCCGACCTATGCGCAGATCCGGCAGTTCGCCGACAAGATCACCGACAAGAACGCCCAGATCTACGGCATGTGCCTGCGCGGCAAGCCGGGCTGGGGCGAGAACATGGCCTACGTCACCTCGCTGGTGAATGCCGAGGGCGGCCGCTGGTTCGACGAGAGCTGGAAGCCCACGCTCGACACCCCAGCCTGGCACGCGGCACTCGACTACTACGACGGTATCCTGAAGGCCGACGGCCCGCCCGGCGCCAGCTCCAACGGCTTCAACGAGAACCTCGCGCTGTTCGCCTCCGGCCATTGCGGCATGTGGATCGACGCCACGGTCGCCGGCGGCATGCTGTTCGACCCCAAGCAGTCGCAAGTCGCCGACAAGGTGGGCTTCGCCCCGATGCCGACCGGCAGCTTCCAGGGCGCGCCGACCTGGCTATGGAGCTGGAACCTCGCCATTCCGTCGACCTCCAAGCAGCAGGACGCCGCCCGCACGTTCGTCACCTGGGCGACCTCGAAGGACTACATCAAGATGGTCGCCGCCCAGAACGGCTGGGTGGCGGTGCCGCCGGGCACCCGCACCTCCACCTACGAGAACCCGGACTACCAGAAGGCGGCGCCGTTCGCCTCGTTCGTGCTGAAGGCGATCGACGTCGCCAACCCGACCGGGCAGACCAAGGAGCACCGCCCCTACACCGGCGCGCAGTTCGTCGCGATCCCCGAGTTCCAGGGCATCGGCAGCCAGGTCGGCCAGACCGTGGCGGCGACGCTGACCGGCCAGGAGACGGTCGACGCCGCGCTGAAGAACGCGGAAGCCGCCACCGAGCGGACCATGCGCCAGGCCGGCTACCCGAAGAAGTAATGGCCGCAGCGCATCTCCCCGCCGGGCGCGAGCGACGCCCGGCGGGAGCCTTCTTCGTCATGCCGTCGGTGCTGGTTTTGCTGGCGTGGATGATCGTCCCGCTGGTCATGACGATCTGGTTCTCGTTCCAGCGCTATCTCCTGCTCGACCCGGCCTCGCGCGGCTTCGCCGGCCTCGACAACTACATCTTTCTCGTCACCGACCCCGATTTCTGGGTCTCGCTGAGGAACACGCTCGTCCTGCTCGTCGCGGTGCTGGCGATCACGGTCGTGCTCGGCACGCTGCTCGCGGTGCTGTTCAACGAATCCTTCCCCGGCCGCAACGTCGCCCGCATCCTCGCGATCTCGCCGTTCTTCGTCATGCCGACGGTCAGCGCGCTGGTGTGGAAAAACATGATGCTGCACCCGGTCTACGGCGTGCTCGGCGCGGTGTTCCGCGGCCTCGGCCTGTCGACGCCCGACCTGTTCGGGGACCATCCGCTGGCCGCGATCATCGCGATCGTCTCGTGGGAATGGCTGCCCTACGCGCTGCTGGTCCTGCTCACCGCGGTGCAGTCGCTCGACGCCGAGCAGAAAGAAGCCGCCCGGGTCGACGGCGCCGGGCCGGTCGCGCAGTTCTTCTACATCACGCTGCCGCACCTCTCGCGCGCGATCGGTGTGGTGATCATGATCGAGACGATCTTCCTGCTGACCGTCTTCGCGGAGATCTTCGTGACCACCAATGGCGGACCCGGCAACGCGTCCACCACGCTGGCCTACCTGATCTTCCGCGACGCGCTGCAGGACTTCAACGCGGGCGCCGCCTCGGCGGGCGGGATGGTGGCGGTCGTGCTGGCCAACATCGTCGCCTTCTTCCTCGTCCGCAGCGTCGCCCGCCAATTGGAAACCTAGCGTGGAACAGAGCCGCAGCCAGCGCATCGTCGTCACCATCCTCGGCTGGGGCGCGGCGCTGGCGATGTTCTTCCCCGTCGCCTGGACGCTGCTGACCAGCTTCAAGAGCGAGAACGACGCGATCCGCGCCGATTTCAACTTCGCGCCGACGCTCGAGGGCTATCGCGAGGTGTTCGCCCGCGCCGACTATCTCGGCTTCGCGCTCAACAGCGTCGCCGTCTCGGTCGGCGGCACCGTGCTGGCGCTCGCGTTCGCGGTGCCGGCGGCCTACGCAATGGCGTTCCATCCCAGCAAACGCACCCGCAGCACGCTGTTGTGGATGCTGTCGACCAAGATGATGCCCGCCGTCAGCGTGCTGTTCCCGATGTATTACCTGTTCCTCAACGCCGGCCTGCTCGATACGCGGACCGGGCTGGTCATCATCTATGCATTGATCAACTTGCCGATCGTCGTGTGGATGCTGTTCACCTTCAACAAGGACGTGCCGACCGCGATCCTCGAGGCCGGCCGCGTCGATGGCGTGCGCACCTGGGGCGAGATCCGGCACATCCTGCTGCCGCTGACGCTGCCGGGGATCGCCTCGACCGGGTTGCTGTCGCTGATCCTGTGCTGGAACGAGGCGTTCTGGAGCTTGAATCTGACCTCGGTGAATGCGGCGCCGCTGACCGCGTTCATCGCGTCGTTCTCGAGCCCGGAGGGACTGTTCTTCGCCAAACTGTCGGCGGCGTCGACGATGGCGGTGGCGCCGATCCTGGTGTTCGGCTGGTTCAGCCAGAAGCAACTCGTGCAGGGACTGACCTTCGGCGCCGTCAAGTAGGTGGTGGCCTAAGTGTTTCTGGGGCTCGATCTCGGCACGTCCGGCGTCAAGGCGCTGCTGGTCGACGGCGAGCAACGGATCGTGGGCGCGGTGACGGTGCCGCTCACGGTGCAGCGGCCGGCGCCCGGTCATAGCGAGCAGGATCCGGAGCGGTGGTGGCAGGCGTGCCTGGAGGCGGTCGACGCGCTCGGGCGCGAGCATGGCGCGGCGCTCGCGGCGGTGCAGGGGATCGGCCTGGCCGGGCAGATGCATGGCGCCGTCCTGCTCGACGCGGCGGGCGCGGTACTGCGACCGGCGATCCTGTGGAACGACACCCGGGCCGAGGCCGAATGCGCCCAGCTCGAGCGCGATTTCCCGGCGCTGCGACAGGTGGCCGGCAACATCGCCATGCCCGGGTTCACGGCGCCAAAGCTGCTCTGGCTCCGCGCGCACGAGCCCGACCTGTTCGGCCGCACGCGGACGGTGCTGCTGCCGAAGGCCTATCTGCGCTACCGGCTTTCGGGCGAGTTGCTGGACGACATGTCGGACGCCTCCGGCACGCTCTGGCTCGACGTCGGCGCGCGGGATTGGTCGGACGCGGCGCTGGCGGCGACCGGGCTGTCGCGGGCGGCGATGCCCGGACTGGTCGAAGGCAGCGCGCCCGCCGGAACGCTGCGTGCGGAACTGGCGGCGCGCTGGGGCATGACGCGGGCGCCGCTGATCGCGGGCGGGGCCGGCGACAACGCGGCCGGCGCGATCGGCATCGGTGCGATCCGGCCCGGCGACGCGTTTATCTCGCTCGGCACGTCGGGCGTCGTGTTCGCGACTACGGCCGGGTTCCGGCCCTGGCCGCAGGCGGCGGTGCACGCGTTCTGCCACGCGCTGCCGGGCGTGTGGCACCAGATGGGGGTCACCCTGTCGGCCGCCGCGTCGCTGGCTTGGTGGGCGGGGGTGGCCGGGCGGTCGGAGGCGGCGTTGATCGACGAGCTCGGCACCGTCTCGCAGCCCGGCGAGGCCTTGTTCCTGCCCTATCTCGGCGGCGAGCGAACGCCGCACAACGACGGCCGGCTGCGCGGCGCGTTCGCCGGGCTGTCGCATGCGACGAATCGGGCGGCGATGACGCAGGCGGTGCTGGAAGGGGTGGCGTTCTCGCTGCGGGATTGCGTCGACGCGCTGGCCGCGTCGGGGACGACGATCGCCGAGGCCGCCGTGATCGGCGGCGGCGCGCGGTCGGCGGCTTGGCTGCGCATCATCGCGTCGGTGCTCGGGATCAAGCTGCGCCGGCTGGCGGAGTCCGAGCACGGCGTGGCGTTCGGCGCGGCGCGGCTTGGGCGCCTGGCGTTGACGGGCGAGGCCGCCGAAGCGGTCTGCACGAAGCCGATATCGGCGGAGACGATCGAGCCGGATGAGGCGCTTCGGGAAGGGTATGTCGACTTGGCGGCTCGCTATGGCGACATGGCGAGGATGGCTCGATCAGCCCTTCCGCACCGACCAGAAGCGGGCGAAGCCGGGTAGGATACCGGAGAGTTCCTGGCGCATGACGGCGGGCTGCAGGATCTGGCCGAGCGGCAGATAGGGCGCCTGGTCGAGCACCTGGAGCTGCATCCGCTCCGCGATCGCCTTCTGCGCGGCCCGGTCGGGGGCGGCGACCCAGGCGGCGCGTAGGCGCTCGAGCGCCGGGTCGGTCGGCCAGCCATACCAGGCCTTGGCGCCGTCGCCGCGGGCGAGGAAACTGACCGCGGGGTTGATCAGCCCGTCGCCGCCGACCGCGGACGGGAAGCAGCTCCAGCCGCCATGGTCCACGTCCTCACGGTTGACCCGGCGCTGGAACATGCTCGCCGCCTCCATCGCCGCATCGTCCACATGCAGGCCGAGCTTGCGGAACAGGTCCGCGCCGACCTGGGCCATGACGGAGTTCACGGGATGGTCGCTCGGCTCCATTATCACGACCCGCTCGCCCCGATAGCCGGCCCGCTCGATGGCACGCTTGGCGTCATCCAGGCTCGCGAACCCCTCGGCCCGGTCGAGGCCGGCCGACGTCGCGAGCGGCGTGTCCGGGCAGAAGATGCCGACGCCGGTGCGGCTGCTCTTCGGCTCGTCGGAGAAGGCCTGCATGAAGTCGCGCTGCCGCGTAGCGCTGAGCACGGCCTTGCGGATGGCGAGGTTATCGAACGGCGGATGCAGGCAGTTGAACCGCAAGATCGGGACGACGCCGGTGCTGTCGTTGACGCGGACGACGAGGCGCCGGTCCTCGCGCAAGGGCGGCAGCAGGTCGGGCGGGGGCGATTCGAGCCAGTCGACCGCGCCGGTCCGGATCGCGGCCGAGGCGGTGGCGGGCTCCGGCATGATCAGCCACTCGACGCGGTCGAGCTCGACCCGCTTGGCCCCGGCGGTCAGGCTCGGCGGACCCTCGGCCGGGACATAGCCGTCGAACCGCTCGTAGACGAGGCGCGCGCCAGGGATGCGCTCGGCCTCGACAAAGCGGAACGGGCCGCTGCCGACCAATTCCGGCACCGGCTTGGTCGCCGGCAGGCTCGCCAGGCGCTCGGGCATGATGGCGCAAAAGCTCGGCGAGACCTTGCCCAGGCAGTCCGCCAGCAGCGGGAACGGGTTTTTCAAGCGGAACCGGATGGTGCGGTCATCGGGCGCGTCGAGCGCGTCGGTGGCGGCCATGAGCATGGCGCCGAACCCGTCGACGGCGGCCCAGCGCCGGATCGAGGCGGCGGCGTCGCGGGCCAGGACCGGCGTGCCGTCGTGAAAGCGCAACCCGTCGCGCAGGCGCAGCTCCCAGGTCAGCCCATCAGCCTCGGTGCGGTGACCCGCGAGCATCTGCGGACGCGCGACGTAGTCGGCGTCGACGCCGAAGAGCGTGTCGAACACCAAAAAGCCGTGGGTGCGGGTCTGGGCGGCGGTGTTGGCGACCGGGTCGAGGACGGGGACGTCGGTGTTGGGCACGAAGCGGACGACCCGCGCCGGCTGCGCGATCGCGGGCGCGGCCAGCAGCCCGGCGGCGGCGAGCAGCGTACGGCGGCGCATCATTCCGCCGCCCGCCTCGGCTGCGCCTCGAGCGCGTCGAGCAGCGCCGCCAGATCCGGCGCATTGCGGCCGGCGCCGATCTCCACCCCCCGGCGCCCGGCCCATTCCTGCCGCTCGGCGATCGCGCGGCTGAGCAGCGGCTCGACGCCGGCGTCGGCGACGGTGCGCGCCACCTCGCGCATCTCCTCGGCCCGTCGCTTGCCGTGGATCAGCGCGCGGCTCATGACGTAGCGCGCCAGGCCGGGCCAATCCGGATGCGGCAGCGTATCGCCCAGCGTCCGCAATACCTCGTCCTCGACGCCGTAGTGGCGGGCGGCGAGCATGCATTCGGTGGTGATCGCCTCCAGCCCCTTGATCATGACGCTGCGGCACATCTTGACCGAGGAGGCACGCCCGATGGCAGGCGCGTAGTCGGTCAAGCGCATCCCGAACGGCGCGGCGGCGGCGATGAAGTCCGCCGCATGCGGGCCGCCCAGCAGCATCGGCGTCGCCAACCGCTTCGGCGGCACGCTGGCCATGACCGCTGCCT
>JAABUX010001246.1_pt1 | contig 39138 bp, 27 predicted proteins | sample 5561851 | NCBI WGS metagenome assembly JAABUX01 (sample SAMN10711883, study PRJNA513361) | rock metagenome | isolation source: Antarctica rocks | place: Antarctica: Victoria Land, Richard Nunatak red sandstone | collected 2016-01-03 | reverse complement strand
ACGAAGGCGCCAAACCCGACCGCGGAGGCGAACTGCAGGGCGGCAATACGGCGGAAGCTGACCAGGAGCGGGCGATGGGCAAACCGCGCGCCGATGGCGACGGTCGCCGCGGCCATCAGGGCGAAGCTGCCCGCCATCAGCAGCCCATCAAGCGGGCGCCCCATGGCGGCAAGCGCGCCCAGGCCGGCCACGGCGGCGACCGACAGCAGGACGACGGCGAAGGTGAACGAGCGCCTCGGGCCCAGCACCATGGCCAGGGTATGGTCCCCGCGCGCCGCGTCCTCGTCGATCTGGAACACCTGCGTCAAGGGATACAGGCCCAGGGTAGCGCCCGCCGTCACCAGCCCCATGCCCCAAAAGCGCGCGTCGCCGAGCGGGAAGCCGCCGCGCGCGCCGGCCAGCCAGCCAGCCAGGAAGCCGCCCCATCCCTGGAAGACCAGGATCAGCAGCGTGCCGAGGTAGGGGTTGCCCTTGAGGCGGGGGACGGGATGCGAGTACAGGATACCCGCCACGGCGTAGGCGAGGTAGAACACGACGAACGGCAGGCTAACCATCAGCGCCAGCAGTCCGCCCAGAGCCTGCCACAACAGAGAGAACGGCAGCGCCCACGGGGGCAGCGCCAGCGGGCGCTCCATGCCGATGACCGGCCCGTCGTCGCGGTCGTAATAGGAGTTGAAGAGCGTGGCGCCGCCGTACAGGAAAACGTGCAGGGCCAGGAACGCCGTTATGGTTGCCGTCGTGAGACGACCACCAGCGCCGAAGACGCCCCACAGGTAGACGGGCGTCAGGGTAAGCTGCACCGGTAGGCGCAGGTGCAGGACCACATGACCAACCTGCCGGAGGAAGCCAATTGGACTTCCCCGCTCGTAGCCGCCATTGCGGCCTTTCCCCCGTCTGGCAGTCGTCATGTCCTAGTTTACCGCAGCCGCCTCCGCGCTGAGTTGGCGCGAGAGGGCATGCCGTGCGAGAGACTACCTCGTACAGATGCCCCATCGCTTCAAACTGACATGATTGACAAAATTAACGCTTTAGGCTATGGTTGACTTAGGTGCAGTCTGTGTCGCAACACACCGAAATGGTCGTCGGTGGGCAAGGTCAAAACATTGTATGTCGTGATGGAAAGAGAGACATCCCATGGGGGTAGCGATTCTACGAGAGGCGGAGCTTGAGGGGTTGAGGCAGTCGCTTGCTTTGCTCAGTCACTCTTCGGATGTGCATGCGCAAGAAGCTGCGGACAGAATCCGAGCTGCTCTACGTGAGGTGGAGCAGCCGGCATTGCTGACGACCGCGGAAGCTGCCGAGGCGTTGGGCGTACGCTCGGTGAACACCATCAAGCTGTGGGTCAAAACGGGCTATATTTATGGCGTGAAGCGCGGTAGTCGGACGCTGATTCCAGCATCCGAGATCGAACGTATCGAAAGCGACGATCGGGTAAAGGCGATGCGCGTCGTCGACAGACTACACGAAGAGAGTAGCGATCTAGGAGCGGACGATGGCCTGACCGATGAGCAAATGCTCGATCTTATTGCTGGCCGTCCCGGTACACCACCATGGCGTCGCTAACGGCGACCCTGACTTGTGGCGGGAAGGAGGGAGCGTGACACCGATCCGCGCGGTCGTTGATACGAGCGTCCTTGTTCCGCCGCAATTGCGCGCTGATTTGCAGCGGGCAGCAATGGAGGGCGGCTTTACCGCGATCTGGACGCCCTGGATAATTGCCGAACTCAATCGCGTGCTGGTCTGGCGTTGGATCAAGGATCATACGAATGGCGATCTCTCTGCCGCTAACGAGCGTAGGTCAAGTCAATCCGCCAAAAAGATGATGGCGTTGCTGCTCGCCGCATTCGAGGTCGTGAATCCGCGTCCGCCGTATCCAGAGGCATGGCAACAGCTGAGCGATGTCGACGACTACCCTATCTGGGCCGCGGCTGTCGAGGGAACGGCACAGTACGTCGTTTCGGACAACACGCACGATTACCCTCCCCGACAGTCTGATGGACATCATGTGCATCAAGATGTCGAGTACATCTCCGGCCGTGATTTCCTGGCTATGCTATTGCCAGATTGACGCTTCATTATCCACCCGTATCAGGAAGCTGTGAAGCAGGCGGTTGAACGGAATTTGCTGCTCCAGGTTGAGCGAGTGCGGGGCGCCGGGCAGGATCTCCAGGCGCGCGCCGGGGATGGCGTCGGCCAACTCGCGCGACAGGTGCGGCGGGGCCAGGATGTCGCGCTCGCCGGCGATGACCAGCGTGGGAACGTGTAACTGGGCCAGTCGCTCCACGGTGTCGTGGGCGAGGGCCGCGTCGACTTGACGGCCGAACGCCGCGGCGTCTTGCGGGTGCGCGCTCTCGGCCACATAGCGCAGCACGTTCTCGACGTTGCGTGGGCGAGCAAAGAAGCGGTCGGAGAAGAGCCAGGTGTTGGCCTGGCGGTAGAACGTCACCGCGTCCACGCGGGCGTAGATGTCGCGCCAGGCCCGCAGCAGCTCGCGCTGGCGCGGCCCCTGCCGCGCGAAGCTCGAGACCAGGCAGAGCGAGCGAACGAGGTCGGGATGGTCCAGCGCCAGGTGCTGCGCCACCGCTCCGCCCAGCGATAACCCAACCACGTGCGCCGGCGTCGCCCTCAGGCCGCGCAGCAGGTCGGCCATATCGTGCGCCATGTCTCCGAGCATATAGGGCTCCGTGGCGCGGGCCGAGCGGCCCACGTCGCGGTTGTCGGGGGCGATGCAGCGGAACATGGTGCTGAACCGCGCCAGTTGCGCCGACCATGCGCTGTGCTCGGCCCCCAGACCCTGGAGCCATAGCAAAGGCGGCCCACTCCCGGACTCCGCGTAGAAAAGGTCTAATCCATTGGCCCGGATAGACGGCACGGTACGCTCCCTGTCGCAGTCACCTGTTGGCCGGATGCGATCCCGGATACAGTCTAAGCATACGCGTTCGCGTCATTGCCCTGTACAGTTTGCACGGCGCATAGCCGATACTCCCTCAGTACCCAATAAAGACGGGCAACGTTGGGCATCCACGGCGGTACGGCACGTGATAAAATAACGGTGCAGCGTGAGGCGGCATCAAGGCGATAGGTCAGCGGGGCGAAGGCAGGCGATGTCAGGCGATCGACAAGGCGATGACCGGGAAGCAACTCCTCCTATAACAAACAGCCAGCGTCCGCCCGCCAGGCCGGGGGGCGCGCGTGGCTGGGGTCAGGAGCCGACGCCTCTGACCGTGCTTCCCGTGGTTGGGCGGTCTGGCGTCACGCGCCACTGCTGGGAGATCATCCAGGCGCCGGACAATACGCTGCACGGCCACTGCGATGAGTGCTACGCCCACTTCGTGCGCCAGGACTGCTGGACGCTGTGGGCGCTACGCGAGGCTGGCAACAAGCCGTGCTGCCAGAAGCGCGACGATTGCACGACCTGTCCCGTCCTCTTGAACCAAATTGCTCCCCGGCCAACCGAGACGGTGCGGATGCGGGCCAAGGCCCCGGTCAAGCCGCCTCCACCCCCACGCAGTGGCGTCAACAAGCAGGTGTGTCACTATCTAGAGGCCCCCGATATCCTGGCCGATCCGGATGCGCCACATTACCTTAATGCGGTGTCGCGCGCGGTGCAGGCGCGCAGTTCAGCGTTCCGCTGTCGCTTGCGCGGGGTGCACCTGGATATCGGGTACGTGAACGATATGTGCGTCTCGCGCCACGTGCAGGATTGCGTCTTCCTGGAGGAGGCCCACCCCGAGGTCACCGTGCAAGGTGAGTAGGCAGTAGGCAGTAGGCCGGGGGCCGGGGGCTGATTGTGCGGGTTAGGGCGCTATCGCATCTCCATCGCTGTAGCCCACTACGTCGTCCTTCTGCCAACTGCCAACTGCCTACTTCGTTAGACGCTCAGACGCCGGCGCCCGCACTCGGCCGCCTGCCTGAACGCGGCTGCCGCCTCTTCGCTGCGTCCCTGTTTGGCCAGTAAGAATCCCAGACGACGGTGGAGGTCGGCCCGTTGAGGCTCGGCCCGGACCATATCCTCGACGCGCATGAGGGCGGCGGCAAGGTGCACCGCGCTCTCGTCCCCCGCAAGGTCGAGCGCCGTATCTGGCGCCCCCGCTCCCGCCGAGACGTTTGGCGCCTGTTGGACCGTGCCGCGCTGGGGCAGCCGCGCCGCGGGAGGAACGACGGCAAGCGGCGCGTCCCCGCCGCCGGCGGTGGACTCTTCGCCGCGTAGAGGTTCGGCAATCACAGGGGGCGTTGGTGTTGCCCACCCGCCGGCCATGTCAAGTCCCGACGAAGGAGGGACCAGTGGCTCAGCCCCTGGCTCCCCTGCCCCGTCCGCTCTCGGCTCATCCGCCTCCGACTCGTCCGAGTCGGATCTCCAGGGCACGGTCGTCCCTGTCCCGGAAGGCGGCGTGGTTGGGCGCCCTGCCGTCTCGGGTCCACCCTCCATGGGTGGGGCGGCCAGCGGGAAGGACTCGTTGGTTGGCTGGGCGGCCAGTGGGAAAGACTCGCTGATCGGCGTCCGCGCCGGTGGGAACGCCGATGCGGCAAGGGACGACGGGAGTGACAGGGGCGCCTCAGCCGTGTGTTCCGGTGCGCCACGGACGCCCTCCGCGGGCATGGATGTGTCCGGCGCTTGCGGTTGCTCCGATTGCAATGCCGCGTGGCGTCTTTGGAGGGAGGGAGGAGAGGCCGGCGGGAATACCGCCATCGCGGCATCGCCGCTCCAACCGTCGCCGCGCTCGTCGCCGGCCTCCAGAGTGGCCTGGCTATTGTCCTGAGCCTCCTGGTTGCCGCCGTCGGGCGGCTCTGGCGCCGGCGTTAGCGTACCGGCGACGTTTTCCCTCGACGCCACTGCCGTCAGGTCGCCGACGCCCGCCGCGCCCTCGCGCCTGGCGCCCCACCTGGACAGGGTAGCGCGGGCGTCGTCGGTCCGGCCCAGGCGCTCGTAGGCGCGGCTAAGGTCAAAGTAGTAGAGAGGATTGCCGGGATCGTGGTCGATGGCGCGCTGAAGTGTGGCGACTGCAGCGTCCAGGTGGTCACGCTCGATGTTGAGGCGGCCAAGCAGGTGCAGGACGCGCCCGTCATCGGGATCGAGGGCAACAGCGCGCTGCAGATATTTGAGCGCGGAGCGGCGGTCGCCGCGGCGCCGCGCGTAGCGCGCCAGGTGGTACTGCGGCGCCGCCACGGTTGGGTCAAGCTGCGCGGCGCGGTAGTACATGTCTTCGGCATCGCGCGGTTGCCCGTTCTCTTCCAGCGCCTGGGCAAGGTGCAGGTGCGCCGCCACGTCGAGAGGGTTGAAGGAGAGATGCTCCGTGCCGCGTTGCAGTGCGTCCAGGGTCTGTTGATGCGCTCTCTCGACCATGGCGCCAGCCTGCGCCGCTGTGTAGTGTTCCTCGCGACGGCCGGGCAGCACGATGCGCTGCCCGTCGCGCACCACGAAGTCCGAGCGGTCTATGGTGTACTCGACGTGGACGGTGTCGTCGAGCTCGGTCACGAGGACCGAGCGTGCTCGCCGCCGATCCAGGTTGCTGCCCAGCGCGCGCAAGAACTCCTCGTAGCCCATGGGGAGCAAGGGATGCGACTTCTGGAAGCGCTGACCCGTGCCCTTGCGCGGCCCGAAGATTCCCCCGCGCCCGTCCTGTCCCTGCAGGGCATCGTCGGCGTCCATGACCTCGGCGCTGTGGATAGCGCGGCTGACCACGCGCCGGGGATCGCCGGAAGGGACGTAGTGCAAGAGGAATCCCTGGTCGATCTCGCAGACCGTCGCCATGCGTCCCCTGTCGCCATTGAGTAGACGGCCCAGGATGCGCAGGCTGGTGATGTAGGGGATGCTGTTGATGGCCATCGCTATAACGCCCTCCCGGACCTGGTCTGGAGACGCAATGATGTGGGCGGCAGTCCGATGCGCCACGCGCTGCCACGCCGAACGCGGCCGTTCCCGTGGCAGCGCGTGGCGTGTGATCGACACACTGTCGCGCGCAGGCCAGGTGCGCGCGCTTTCTTGCGCGCTGCCGCGTGGCGCCTTTGCTTTAGAACGTACCCATCCTGGCTCGTTCGATCAATAGCCTGAACGGGGGATGGTAGCGCGAGGACGATCATGTGTAGTATGGCCCCATGATGATCCCCCGCGTCCTCACCGGCTTGCAACGCGCCGATCGCCGGCGACGCTGGAGCGGATAACAAAGTAGTGACAGGGTAGTGTAAAACAGTAGAGAAACCATGACGGTGAGAGACGGTAGAAGGCGGTGGAGGGGTGGGCGGCGTGAACATTGACTTGAGCGAGATCGAGATAGGGCCGCTCGGAGATGGCAGCGACGAGTTCAGCACGTCGCTCCGGCTGGTGCTGGAGCGCGTCGCGCCGCTGGCCGCCACGACACCTGGCCTTGCCATCGACGAGCGGGTGCGTCGCCTCTGCGCCGCGGTCAATCTCGTCCTGGACACGCTTCAAGAGTTGACCGGCATGGCCAATCCCGAGCTCGTGCCGGACCTTATCGAGCGCATCAGCGAGCTGGCGGTGACCGGCGACAACGTAGAGGTGCAGATCAGCGTGGCTGGAGACCTGCGCATCGACAAGAGACATCGTCTGACCGTCGACGACTTGCTGGTGGCGTGCCAGCGTATCCCAGCCCCTCAGCGGCCCGCCGCGTTTCGTCAGGCCGTGAGCTCCATGCAACGCCTGTTAGCCCTTCTCCTCCTCCACGGGTGGACCGACGGTATGACTGACGACGCGACACGGCAGGCGGCGCGCCGCGCCATTGTCGACACGGTTCAGGGGCGTCTGTATGCCGGCGAACCTGCCCTGTCGGCCACCCCCCAGGCCATACCCCAATCGAGCGTGAGGAGGCCCCATGCATGAGGAGAGTTCGTTCTGTGTCCTGATCGTCGAGGACAGCGCGACCATCCGGTACGCGTACAAGAGGCTGTTAGAGAGCGAGTACCGCCTGGTCTTCGCCGAAGATCCCCTCGGCGCTCTCAAGCAGGTGGCCGTGGTTCGCCCCGACGTGGTCTTGCTCGACGTCAACCTCAAGGACCGCGCCCGCGGCGCCCCCGCCGACCAGCCGGTCAAGAAGATGGATGGCCTCGACGTGTGCGCGGCCATCAAGCGCTCGCCCTTTAAAGAGACCCCCGTCATCATGCTGACCAGCCGCGACGGTATCGTGGACAAGGTGCGCGGGCGTATTGTCCACGCCGACAAGTACCTCGTCAAACCGGTCGATCAGGATGTGCTCAAGACAACCCTGCGCGATATGTTGCTCCAGAAGTCGGTCGCGCGCCGCCTCAGGTCGAGCCCCTACATGGATCGCGCCTATGCCGAGGGCGCCGGCGAGGAGATGTAGCGCGTGTCCAACGAGGAGAGTCAGCCCGCGACCGTCGCGCACGATCCGCACGCGCACGGCCAGGAGCACGACCGCCGCGCCATTTTCGCCTGTCGCTTGCGCGGGCAGTCCTACGGCCTGCGTCACAACGGGGACGTGACGCTGCTGCCGTGGACCCAACGCTATGTCGCTCCGGGACCGGTTCCCGGCGTGCCGTCCTGGATGCTGGGCCTGCTTGGCGTGCAGGGGACGGTGCAGGCTATCGTCGACCTCGGCGCCTTCCTTGGCCTGGGCATGGCGACGCCCGACGACGAGACGCGCCTGGTCTTCCTCCGGCGCGATGACATCTATGTCGGCCTCCTCGTAGACGCCACCTCGGTCGTCCGGTATCTCGATGACCCCCAATCTCCAACCCCGATGTCATCTCCGGCACCTGCGCCGTCGGCGGCGCAGGCGCCGGGGGAGGTCGGTTCGCCACTGGTCGTCGCGGTGGCGCGGGTCGAGGGCGAGGACGTGCGCGTGCTCGACGGCGGCGCCCTGCTCGATGCCCTCGTGCGCGCGCTCGATCCCCTGGAGGTTGCCGGCGTTGCGATCGCTACCACGGTTACTAGCTCGGGCGTGACGGATGCGCTCGCGGCAACCCTCACCCCCAACCCATGGCTGACTGGCTCCTCGAACCCGCGGCTAGGGTTCGATGGTCCCGCGCTCTCTCCCGCGGTCGGGAGAGGGGAACACGGGGCTCCCCTCACCCTCAGCCCCTCTCCCGACCGCGGGAGAGGGGAGCACAGGCCCTAATCCACGAACCGGGGCGTCGGCATGGCCAGCCTTGACCGCGCGGGCACGACGGCGGGCACAGCGGCGGGCACAACGCGGACGCGGAAACGACGGACGCATAACGCATAGACGTAGGGAGATCGCGCATGCAGGCGACGGGCACGTCAATCAACCTCACGCGGCAGCGCCGCTTCGGATGGCGCGCCTGGAGTTTGCGTCTCAAGCTAGGCGCCGGCCTCCTTGCCGTGGGCGTTATCCCGACGGTGCTGACGATGCTCATCGCTGGTCTCTCGCCGCTCCAGGCGCTACCGGGAGTGACCAGCGCCATCGTGTTGGCCGTGTTGCTGACGCGCCTCTTGATGGCCCCGATCGGCCGCCTAAAGGTCATGATCGAGCGTGTGCAAGGGGGCGACCTCTCCGCGCGCTCGGGCATCGACCAGCGCGACGAGATCGGCGGGATCGCGGCTGCTTTCGACGCCCTGACCGAGCGGGCGCAGACGCTGATCGGAGAGCTCGATGCGCAGCGCCTGTTACTGGAGAACGAGGTTATCCAGCTGTTCGTGGAGCTGTCCGAGGCGGTCAATGGCAATCTGACGGTGCGTCCGACGTTGAGCGAAGGGTCGGTTGGAGCAGTGGCCGACAGCCTGTCCGCCTTGCTCAAACGCTTCAGCGCCATCGTGCGCGGTATTCAGGAGACCGCGGGAGCCGTCAGCACGGGCACGTTGCGCGTGGCCGAGACGGTGCAGCAGGTGTCGCGGGAGGCAGACAAACAGGCCTTGGCCCTCACGCGCGGCGCCGAAGGCATAGGGACCCTGGCCGATTCGGCGTCGGCGGTCAGTCAACGGACACAGTCCGCCATGACGGTGTCGTCCCGCGCCCTCGATGCCGTGCGCAACGGGCAGGAGGCCGTGCTCAAGGTGCACGAGACCATGGAGACGATGCGCGGATTGACCCGGCGCGCCGCGCGCCAGGTCAAAGCTCTGGGCGAGAGCGCCCAACTGATGAGCCATGCCCTGGCCCTGGTGCAGCATAATGCCGAAGACCTCCATATCGTGGCCGGGAACGCGTCCATCGAAGCGGCGCGCTATGCCGAGAGCGGAGGGATTTTCAGCGCGGTGGCCGACAGCATCGAGGCCCTGGCCGAACAGTCGCAACTGGCCCTGCGTCAGGTGCTGGAGGTGGCGGGGCATAACCAAAGCGAGACGACGGCCGTCGTCGAGTCGATCGAGGACGTGACGGTCCAGGCTGCCGCCAGCGTCCGCGCGGTGCGCATCGCCGCTGACGCGTTCAGCACCGTCGACGGCGTGGTCCATGAGTTGGCCGACCTCAACGGATTTATCGCCGGCGCCAGCGCCGAGCAGGCGCGGCAGGCTCACGAGTTGACGGTCATGATGGGTGTCCTCAACGGCATCTCGGTTGAGACATCGCGCAGTACCGCCGCCTCGGCCGAAGCAGTCGTCCACCTGCGCTCCCTGACCGACCAACTCAACAACTCTGTCTCGACGCTCAAGGTCAGCTAAGCGAGTTGTCAGTTGCCAGTTGCCAGTTGTCAGTTACCAGAAGGAACGAGTGGGCAGTGGGCAGTGAGCGTGTCTCGTACAACTGGCAACTGGCAACTGGTAACTGGTAACTGGAAACTAATGAAAGGGCACAGCATGGGCGACTTTTCCAGGTCCCACGATGGCTCCAGGGAGACGCGGGTCGCGGGGGATGACCGCGTCCTGGACGTGATCCTGGAGACGGCGGAGCATATCGGCGACCGTACGTCCCGTCTCTCCAGGAGCGTGTCGGAGGGGATCAGGGCCGGCGATGCGCTCGGCGCGGTCGCCCGTCAGCTTCGTACGCTGGCCAGCAACACCAGTCTGGAGGCGTCTCGCCTGGAAGGGAGCGCGGCCATCGCCGAGATCGCGCGTCAAATGCGGTTGCTCTCGGGTCAAGTGACGGCGCTGAGCGATCAGTTCGCGGAGTCTCTGCGCTCACAAAGTGTGGCGTTGGGTGAGTTGAGCAGCGCGATGGACGCTCTATTGGCCGACACGAGTATGGCTCAGGCGATGCGAGACACACTGGTGTACAAGGGTCGGTCGGTCGAGTCAGCATACCAGGTCGAGACGGCGACGGCGACGGAGGCAAGAGACGATGATTGAAGGCGACGATATCGATCTGGTGCGTCTTTTCGGACTGAGCGATGAAGAGGTGAGCGGCCTGGGGCTCGACGCCGCGGGACCATCGCGCGACGACCACCTGCCCGCAATCCCGTCGCCGTTGTCTTGGGACGCCGCTCCGACGGCGCCCGATGGGTCACGCCGCGCGTTGGCCGCGGTTCCCTCGTCCCCCCAACCGCCGCGCGCGACAGTAGGGCAACTGTCTTATCCATCCACGTTTGTGAGCCCGGCGCCACGACATCCGCCGCTCACCGCTCGCGACAGTGAGCCCTCTGCTGGGTCGTCGCTCACCGCGACGCCGCCTGTCGGCGACAAAAACAGCGATATCCGTCCCAGTATCACGCGCCGGTTGCAGGGCTTTATCCGTCGGGGCGCCTCCACCGAGTCAGAGAGTGACGCCTCGCCGGTCGAACCTCGGGTCGCGGACCCCGTCCCCGTGTTGCCGGCGCCCAGCCCGCTATCTTCCAGCGCTGCCAGGCAGGAATCGACCGGCGAAGGGGTTAGCGGCGCCGACACGAGCATGCGCGCGTTTTTTGACGCGCCCCTCATGGTCCCCGTGCCCCCGGTCCCCGTGCCCCCGGCCCCCGTGATCCTGGCGACTCCGGCGCCCCCACCCGCTGGAGACGCCGCGCCGGCACGGCCGTCTGGCGCCCGCGACGCGTTGCCCGCGCTGGAAGAGGACGATGAGGACGATGTCGACGTAGCCTCCCTGTTCGAGCTGTCCACCGAGGAGGTTCGCGGCCTGGGGCTGGACGCGCCGGAGGGGACATATGCGCCCGCCGCGTTCAGTGGCAGGCTTGTGGCTGGCGGCCAGGAGGCGCCCCCTCCCGTTGCGCCCTTGCCTCCGGCCGCCTGGGATGAGCAGGCGCGTCGAGCGGACGAACTGGACTTGTTTGCCATGCTCGACGCTGCTGAGCCCGCTCCTACCTCCTATGCCCCGTCTGTTCCCGCGTCCATCAGCCAGCGCTCCGCGCCTCCGCCTCTCGTCGGCGCGTCACAGCCCTCGGGCACATTGTCGGTGGAGCAGACAGAGAGTCGCGCGCCCGGCGGGCGGAGACACGCCAACAGCGCCTCGTCGCGTGCGGATGCGCCCCTCGACGACCTTGATGAGGATGCGGGTGATGTCGACGTGGCGGCTCTTTTTGGACTCTCGTCCGAGGAACTGCGTGGTCTGGGCATCGAAGAATCCGCTGAGCAGCCGCGCGGTTTGGATAGCGCCGAATCCATCGTACGCACAGGCCCTGGGACGACGGGGAGCGCGGGTGTCTTACCCGCCCCGGCCCCGACGGGCGAGCAGCGCAGCGTGCGCCTCGCGCTCCCCGGACTGTCGCGCGCCAACGAAGAATCCACTGTGCCCGAGGCGCCCGTCGTGGCGGAGGCGCCTGCTGTCCGGCCCCTCGCGACGCCGGCGCCGACGCCCGCAGCCACCGTACCATCAGAAGCGCGAATCGACCCCGATTTGTTGGCGGCTTTCGCCGAAGAGAGCACGGAGTTACTCGACGGCATCCACGTCGAACTCGAGCGCCTGGAAGGGAATCCGAGCGACCGCGATGCCCTGCTGGAAACACGACGGTGCGTCCACACGCTCAAGGGAGGCGCCGCGCTGTGCGGCTTCGAAGCGGTCGCGCTGCTGACGCACTCCTGCGAAAATCTGTTCGACCTCATTGCCGCGGGAACGGCGCCGCTCGACGCGCCGGCGCTCGACGCCTTCTTTGCGTGCGAACCGCTGTTGCGCGGCGCTATTCAGGACGCTGTGGCGGGCATCATGGCGAGGAGCGACGAGGCGTTGTTCGAGTTGGCCGCGCGTTTCGACACCCTCTGCGCGCCATGGGATGCCCTCGTGTCCAAGCCCATGTCCGTGTCCGAGCAAGAACAGGAGCGCGAGCGCCCTGATGTCCCAACGGCATCCGTCGAGGACGTGGCTCAGCCGTCCGCTCCCGCGTCCGCGCGGGCGCAACGAACCGCCGCGCAATCCGACGCGCCACACCCGGACGCGCCCCTGCCCGCGGTCGTCGCCCCCGGCATGGCTACCACCACGAGCGCGTCACCTGCCGCACTACCGGTGCCTGCATCCGACCAGGCGCCCGTCTCCACGCCCGCGCCGGTCGTGGTTCCTCGCCCACCCGTGACAACAGCAGATGGGCTATCGCCCGACTCTGAGGCGGCCCGCCCATCCGCCACGCGGCGCGGCGCTACATCGATCAACGTCGATCTGGCCAAAGTCGACACCGTGGTCGCCAAGGTCACGGAGTTGGCCACCGCGCGGGCCTCGTCGCAGGACATGGTTGGCCAGTTGATGGAGACGGCCGAGGAGGCGCAGCGCAATGCCACGCGGCTGCGGGATCTGTCCGCGCGGTTAGGCAACGAGTGGGCCGATATGCAGCCGGACGACGAGGCGGACGATAAGCGCGCCATGGAGGCGTATACCGACCTGGGCAGCATCGTGCTGCAGCTACAAGAGGCCGTCTCGGACCAGCAGGCGTTGGTGCAACGGGTCTACGACACGATCACCATGCATTGGCGGCTGCGCGCGACCGAGGGGCGCGCCAATGCCGACATTCAGGGCGCTCTGATGAGCATTCGGCTCATTCCCATCGCCCATATGCGCGTGCGGCTCGATGGCGTGATCCGCCAAGCCGCGCAGGCGACCGGGAAGCAGGTGCGCTGGCAGTTGCAGGGCGGCCAGGTCGCGGTCGAGAAGAATGTCTTCGACCGTCTCTTCGAGCCGCTGATGCACCTGCTGCGCAACTCCGTCGACCATGGCCTGGAGAGCCCCGAGGCGCGCCGCGCCATTGGCAAGCCGGAGGCCGGCTCGATCATCGTGGCGGCGTCGCAGGAGGGCAACCAGATCGTCATCACGGTCGGCGACGACGGCGCTGGAATTGTCCCGGAGCGTATCGCGGCCCTGGCCGTGGAGCGCGGCATCGTCACGCCCGAGCAGGCGTCATCTCTGACCGCGCAGCAGAAGACCAACCTTATCTTCACCCCGGGGTTTAGCACGGCCGGCGCGGTCAGCCACCTCAGTGGGCGCGGGGTGGGCATGGACGCGGTGCGCGAGGCCTGCCTGCGTATGGGCGGCTCGATCAGTGTGAGCAGTCAGCCAAACGCCGGTACAACCGTGACGATGCGCTTGCCGCTGAGCCTCTCGGTGACGCGTGGCCTCATCGTGCGCGACAGCGGCTGTCTGCTGGCGCTCCCGATCGCGCAGATCGACGCGTTGCACCTGGTTCCCGTGTCGGACATTGCACGGACGCCGACCGGGCAGGTTGCCCATCTGGAGGGGCAGGACCTATCCATCTATAACCTGCCAACTCTTCCGGGCGCCAGGCCCTCATCGTACGTCCAGAACGGTGAGGTCAACGTCCTGCAGGTGCGGCATGACGGCGGGTCTATCGGTATCGTGATCGAAGACGTGCTCGACGAGGAAGAGATTCTGATTAAAGCGCCGCCCTTATTGCTGCGGGCGATACCCACGTTGCTCGGCGCGTACGTGCTGCCCAACGGCACAGTGGCTCCCGTGATCAACCTGCCGCGCATGCTGGCCGACCTACAGCCCGTCTCGACCCTGGTACCGGCCGTCGTTGGGCGCGACGAGCGTGAACCGACGGCCCTGGTGGTGGACGATAGTATGAGCATGCGCGTTGCCCTGACCGGGACGTTGCAGAACGTTGGCTTCCACGTGCTGACGGCCCGCGATGGGCAAGAGGCGCTCGAGATAATGAAGCGCGAGGGCGTGCCGGCGCTGATCATGCTCGACATCGAGATGCCGCGTATGGATGGGCTGGAGACGCTGTTCGCCGTCCGACAGTTGCCCGGCGCGCGGGACATCCCGGTGTTCATGCTGTCGTCGCGCGGGGGATCCAAGCACCGTCGCGCGGCCGACCAACTCGGCGCCACGCGTTACTTCACCAAGCCGTACCGCGATTCTGAACTGGCCGGCGCGGCGCGTGCGGTGCTGGCGAGTAGGTGGTAAGTAGTAGCCAGTAGCCAGTAGCCAGTAGCCAGTAGCCAGTAGCCAGTAGCCAGTAGCCAGTAGCCAGTAGCCAGTAGCCAGTAGCCAGTAGCCAGTAGCCAGTAGGCAGTAGGCAGTAGGCAGTAGGCAGTAGGCAGTAGGGACGAGTAGGCCGTAGGGGCGTATGCGATACGCCCAGGCCGTAGGGGCGTATGCGATACGCCCAGGCCGTAGGGGCGTATGCGATACGCCCAGGCCGTAGGGGCGTATGCGATACGCCCAGGCAGTAGACAGTAGTTCATCTTGGTCACGGAGAGAGGGCCGGGCGCCTCTCCTTATGGCCGGGGAGGCACGGTGGATCGCGCATTACTCTACGCCGCTATTCTAGGCGGCGTCTGCTCTCTTGGCGTCCTGGTCGTCCTTGCTAATGTCCCCCTTGCTATCTGCGCGGGCGCCATCGTCGGCAGCGCCGCTCTGCTGCGCGGCATCGCGCTGTGGGGCTAGGTGAGTTGTTAGTTGCCAGATGCCAGAAGGACGCGGGGAACTACCGTCTTTCTGGCAACTGGCAACTGGCAACTAGCAACTGGCAACTCGCCTACTGCGCCAGACCGGCGAGCGTGTCGCCGCGCGCGCCATCGCCCGAATAGATGCTCTGCTCGGCCACGAAGGGCACACCGTTGCTCGAGATGAGCACCGCGCCGTGCTCGCCCGCCGGCAGGTGCCTGACCCCGTTGACCGCCAGGGACAGCCGGCCGCGCGCGGGGATGCTCACGTCGACGTGCGTAGCCGTCCCCGTGGTGGTGTAGAACTCGATGCCAACCATGGCGGTGCGGCCGCTCGTGCTTTGCAGCAGCAGGTACTCATGGTTGCCCGACCCGGTGTTTCCTTCCGGGAACTCCCAGGCCAGGCCGCCGCCGTTGTACCCGCTCACCGTGCTGCCGCCCGAGCCGCGGCGCCCGAAGGAGAGCGTGCGCTCGACCACGACCGCGACGTTGCTGGTCAGGACCGTGGCCATGCTGCCGCCGCGCACCGCGCCGTTGGCCGCCAACACGCCACGGCGCCGCGGCGACACCAGGATGGTGCGCGCCCCGATGACACGGCCACGGGTGTCGAAGAAGGTCGCCGTGACCGCGGCAAGATTGCCGCTCGGATTGTACACCGCGAACGCGGTGCTGAACCCGCGCTGCGTCGAGCCCTCGGGGAAGTACCAGGTCGCCGAGGCGGCGGCGCCTCCGGCGCTGGCCGAGGACCCAAACGCGCCGCGTCCGAAGGTCATGAACCGCTCGACGACGATGGAGGCGCCGCCGCCCACGGTGGCGCTGACCCCGCCGACGGGCGCATGGCGGTTGACCAGCACCTCCGCGCCCCGGTCGGAGTCGATGGCGAGGCGGACAGTTCGCGTTCGTCCGCGCGACGGCGTCAGGCGGATCGAGACGCTGACGCGGAAGCTGTGCGGGTTGTAAATGCGTAAACTCTCGCGGTACGAGCCCGCCGTGTCGCCCGCGGCGAGGTACCATGTGCGCGCCGGCGCGCTGACGCCGAGCGTGCTGGCCCAGTCGCGTCCGCCCCGGAACGTTGTCTCGGCCGCGCCGACCCGGCGGTTCGAGGTCAGGCGCAGGAAGCACAGGCCACGACGCCCGGAGGTGTAGCGGCGCATCAGGAGTGTGGTCCTGCTGTGGCCGGGGACGGTCACGGAGTGGTCCTGGGCGCCGCCGTTGAGGAACGTCACGTGCAGGTTGAGTTGTGCGGGGTTGTTGTCCGGGTTCAGCACTGCCACGGCGCTATCGGTCCCCGCGCTCGTGTCAAGCCCGGCGAAATACCAGGTGGTGGCCACAGGGAGTTGGACGCTGACCGCGACACTGGAGGCGGCGCGGCTGCGCGTGCCCGTGGCCGTCACCGTGTTGAGACCCGAGACGGCCGTGGCCGGGATGGCGAACGACGCGAAGAAGTTGCCCTGCGCGTCGGACGTCACCGCGGCGGGCGTCGTGGCGATCGCCGTGCCGCCGAGTGAGATCGCGATGGGCTCGCCTGGAGCATAACCGGTCCCGGCCACGCGGATCATCGTGCCGGGAGCGCCGCTCGTCGGCGATGCCAGCAGACGGGGCGCCAGGGCCACCACGCTGACCGTTGTCGAGGCGGTACGTCCGCTGGTCGAGCCCTGCGCCACGACCATGAGCAGGCCGGGGCCGACGCCGCCGGGGATGGTGACCGTTGCGCCGGAGAAGGCCCCGGTCGGACCGGCCGTGGCAGTACCCGCGGCCTGACCATTGGCCGTGAACGCGATCGCCTCGCCGGGCACGAAGCCGCTCCCGGACACGGTCACGATGCCGCCCGCGCTCGTGGTTTGAGGCGCTGCCTGCAAGGACGACGGCAGCGGCGGGGCGACGATGGCGCTGCCGCTGACCAGGTAGTGGCTGGTGGCGCCGAAGACGGCGACGGTCTGGGTGGAGCCCACGGGGACGTTGGCAGGGAGTTGCAGAGTGATGGGGCCATAGGCGCCCGAGGCGCTGACCGCCCCGCTGGCGGCGAAAGCGCCGGCGGCGCCGTAGACGTAGGCGTAGACCGTCTCGCCGGGCACGAAGCCGCCGCCGCTGACGGCGAATGCGCCGCCCGACGTCGCGTAGCTGGGCGCCAGGGCCAGCGACGTGCGGGCGGTCGAGGGGCTAACCGCGACCGGCTCGATGGCCAGGCGCGTACTGGCGAGGCCGTAGGCGGTGAGGCGGTAGACGCCGACGGGGCGGGACGAGGGCAGGACGAAGCTGGTAGCGATGCCGCCGGCCGCGTTGGCCGGGACTTGCAGCACCAGGGCGCCGTTGGCGAAGTTGAGCTGCACCTGCTCACCGGGCGCGAAGCCGGAGCCGTGCACCGCGATGGCGCTGCCGACGGGGTTCGAGGGCGTCACGTAGATGTTGCCGGCGACGGTAGCGATGGGACCGTAGGGGTTGGGTAGGTCGTTGGCGAGGATGCGCTCGACGAAGTCGCCGCCCTTGGGCAGGGCATTGACCGTGACCTGGGGCAGCACGGAAATGGGGCTGGCGCCGAAGCCGAGCAGGTCGAGCACCGCGCGGCTGACGATCCAGTGGGCCGAGCCGTGGTAGATGGCGTAGACCCGCGCCGAGGCGTTGCCCTTGACCAGCGTGTCATCGGCCAGTACCGGCGCAACGACCGGCGTGGGCACGGGCGTATGCATCGGCACGGGGACGGGTGTCTGTGTCGGCGCGGGGACGGGCGCGTGCGGTGGGGCAACGATGACGCTGGCGGTGACCAGGTAGCGGCCAGTGGCGCCGAGGACGGCGACGGTCTGGGTGGAGCCGACGGGGGCGTTGGCGGGGAGTTGCAAGGTGATGGGGCCGAAGGCGCCGGCCGCGTTAACGGGTCCGGTTGTGGCGAAAGCGCCGCTGGCGCCGTAGACGTAGGCATAGACCGTCTCGCCGGGCACGAAGCCGCCGCCGCTGACGGTGAACGCGCCGTCTGGCAAGACGGAGGTCGAGGATACCGCGAGGCTGGTGCGGGCTCCCGGCGGGCTGATCCCGACCGGCTCGATGGCCAGGTGGGCGCTGCTGAGGCCGTAGGCGGTGAGGCGATAGATGCCCGGGGGGCGGGACGAGGGCAGGACGAAGCCGGTAGCGATGCCGCCGGCCGCGTTGGCCGGGACTTGCAGCACCAGGGCGCCATTGGCGAAGTTGAGCTGCACCTGCTCACCGGGCGCGAAGCCGGAGCCGTGCACCGCGATGGGGTTCCCGACCGTATTCGAGGGCGTCGTGTAGATATTGGCGAACACGGTAGCGATGGGACCGTAGGGATTGGGCAGGCCATTGGCGAAGAATCGCTCGACGAAGTCGCCGCCCTTGGGCAGGGCATTGACCGTGACCTGGGGCAGCACGGAAATGGGGCTGGCGCCGAAGCCGAGCAGGTCGAGCACCGTGCGGCTGACGATCCAGTGGGCCGAGCCGTGGTAGATGGCGTAGACCCGCGAGGATGCGTTGCCCTTGACCAGCGTGTCGTCGGGCAGCGCCGCTGGCGCTATCACGGCCGCGGCGTCGGCGACGGGCAGGCTCAGTTCTCTTGTCGCGGGGCGCCTCATCCCCACGCTGCCGCCAAGATTAAGTATGGCCATGCTCAGGACGAGAAACAGGGCGCTGGCAAGCCGTGATCGACCGAGCCAGCGCGGACGTGGATGCTGTGTCTGGCGCATCATAAACTTCCTCCGAGTTATCGATGAGTGCATAAGCGTATAGATGGCGTGAGGGATGCCGGTGTGCGCGTGGTATGGTCGGGATGTCGAGCGTCATACGGCTCGGCTTCTTCCGCCAAGAACTATGGTGTGTATGGGACCTCCTTTCCCTTCAAGCTACGCCTTTACGATGAACCACGCATTAACGTCCGGCATGACAGGTGTAAAAAAATTGTAAACTTGCACGCCGACGACGTATATCATTGAAAACGAGATCGCGCTATGATAGGGCATAGTAATTGCCCCCATGGTTGACCACAACACGTTCGCCTGTCCTTATCGGCGCCTGGCAACGCCATCTTTGACCTACTGTCCACCCGCAAAGAAGAAAGGAGAACAGCAAGAATGAGCAGACGGCCACGTCAATCCAACCCCTATGACTCTCCGATCCCGGTAATTCGCGTCGGAGACCTTGTCCTGACGCGCGCGGACGGCGCCGGGCAACTCTCTCGCGCCCGCGCCGAGGCGCACGCGGTGACGGTTGACGGGTTGGGCACGGCCGACGCTATTCGCGCCCAGCAGTTGCCCAACAAGCAGGCGGGGTTGCTCGCCTTCTTGATGCGCCATCACCGCGCGATTGTCAGCAAGTCGCGCCTGATCGACGCCGTATGGGGCTCGGAGGGCGTGGAGCCCGGCGTGTTCGACGTGCATATGGCCCGCCTGCGCCGCACTCTGCAGCACTTTGACGCCTCCGGCGACCACATCCGCATCGAGACACGGCGCGGTATGGGCTACGCATTGCACGTCGAGGGCGAGTGACGAGTGATTAGTGGCTAGTGACGGTGGCGGAGAAGGTCGTCCGCATCGTCGCACCGCACCGCCGGGTGATCGCGCGGCCCGAGGGCGGGGCGACGGTCGCGGTTGGGTGCCCCGTGGTCGTCGATGAGGTCGAGGGCGGGATCGTGCGCCGCGACGCTGTCCTGGCGGATGGGGAGACGGAGCATGGGGCGCGGGCGCCCGCGTTGACGTATCACCAGGAGGTGTTCGGGCGGCGCCCACCCTCGTGACGGCCGACCGGGGCGTGCATAGCCCGGACAACGAGCGGTTGGCGCGGGAGGCGGGGGGGCGCCGCCTGGTCATCCCCACGCGGGGCAAGGCGACGGCGGAGCAACGGGAACGGGAGGAAGACCGCGTCCGGCGCAAATGCTACCAGTGGCGGGCGGCATCGTTCGTCGCGCTGCGATTGCAATGCGCGTCGATGAAGCGTGGCGATAGGATCGGAACATCGGCTCAGTTGCCGTCGCGGGAATTGCCCACCACATTGTTCCGGCTAACGGCTCATTACTTATGGCTGCCTACGGTATCTCCGGGTGGCGCGGATGCACGCGCAGCCGCTCGGCGGTGATGATGGCGCGGATGTCGGCCACGGCGCGGTCAAGCTGGCCGTCGCGGTTGACCACGACGTAGTCGTAGGCGTCCATCGCCTCCATCTCCTGATAGGCGTTGGCCACGCGTAGTTCGATCTCCGCCTCGCTTTCGGTCCGGCGGCCGCGCAGCCGGGCCACCAATCCCTCGATCGACGGCGGCGCCAGGAAGATAAACACGGCGTCGCGTACGCGCTGGCGCACCTTGGCCGCTCCCTGCACGTCGATCTTGAGCAGCATGTCCTGCCCCTCGGCCAATCTCTGGCGCACCTGCGCGATGGGCGGGCCGTACATGTTGCCGTGCACCCACGACCACTCCAGAAACCCGTCGCGGGCGACCGTGTCCTCGAACTGCTCCCGTGTCAGGAAATAGTAGTCCACGCCGTCGGTCTCGCCCTCTCGTTTCTGGCGCGTGGTCGCCGTGACCACGTAGGAGATCCCGAACCCGTCGCCCTTGAGCCGCCCGATCGCCACGTCCTTGCCGACGCCGCTGGGTCCCGAAAGGACCACCAGCAGGCCCGGCCGTGTCCCGTCGCGCATCATCTTCCCTCTCACTCGTACAACCTCGTACAAGCCGGTCCAATCCCCGTCTTCTCGCCCCTCACGCCCCTCATGACCACCCCGACATCCTCATCACTCGAAAAATCCGTACAACCGGACTATACTGCGATTATGTCCTATGATGCTATCACTACGGCCGCCGCGGCGGCGGAGGTGCGCGAGCGCCTCGACCGCGGCCGCGTCGATAAAGTCATCCAGCCGTCCGACCTTGCCGTCGCCTTATTCGTGCGCGCCGGGGGGGCCAACCATACGCTGTTGCTCTCCGCGCACCCGCAGCACGCTCGCGCGACGCTGACCGCCGTGCGGCTGGCCAAGGCCTATGACGAGCCCAGCCCGTTCGTGATGCTGCTGCGCAAGTACCTGGAGGGGGCCTCGCTGACCGAGGTCCGCCAGATCGGGCACGACCGCATCCTGCGCCTGACCTTCCGCGCCGGGCCGAGCAGCGCGACGCTGGTGGCCGAGGTGATGGGCAAGCATAGCAACATTATCCTCGTCGACGAGCAGGATGTCATCCTTGGCGCTGTTAAGCGTATCACACCGGCGCAAAGCCGCTACCGCGCGGTGCTGCCGCACCAGCCCTACGTGCTGCCCCCGGCGCAGACGCAGCCCTCGCCGCCCGCTCCGTGCGCGGACTTGCCGAAGCCGGACCCGGCGATGCTCGACCCGGAGGGGCTGGCCGCTGCCCTGGCCTCCTGGCCCGACGACAAACCCCTGGCCTCGGCGCTGCTCGACGTGCTGGCCGGCGCCAGCCCGCAACTCACGCGCGAGGCCGTCTACCGCCTGTGCGGGACGACCGATGCAACTCTGGGGTCGCAGCGCGAGCGGCTCGGAGAGGCGCTCGACCTTGTGCGGACCCTGATGTCGCCGCCGCGGTGGACCCCCAGCCTGGCGCGGCGCGATGGGCGCGTGCTGGGCTGGGCGGCCTACCCGTTGCTCCAGCACGGCGTCGAGCCGGTTGTCTACCCGTCCCTCGCGGCGCTGCTGGACGAGGTATACGGCGAGAGCCCTATCGAGAGCGGCGACGCGCTGGGCTCGCAGCGCGACGCCTTGAGCGACGGCGTGTCCGCGGCGCGCACCCGGTTGTCCAGGAAGGTCGCGTCGCTGCGCCAGGGGCTGAGGGCGCCGGAGGAGATCGACCTGTTGCGGCGCCAGGGCGAGATGGTGCTGGCCTTTGCCCACGACATCGCGCTGGACGCGCGCGAGCTGCGCCTGGACGACCCGCCCATGACCGTGCCGCTCGATCCCGCGCTGACGCCGAGCGAGAACGCCCGGGCGCTCTTCGCGCGCTACCGCAAGCTGCGCGACGCGGCGGCCAGGGTGCCGCCGATGCTGGACGAAGCGGAGGGGGAGCTGCAGTTCCTCGATACCATGCTCCTCTTCGTCGAGCAGGCCGACTCGCCGCAAGGACTCAAGGAGATCCGCGACGACCTCGCCGCGGCCGGCTTTGCTCCGCCCGGCGGCGGTAAGGCGGGCGGCGACGCGAAGGGGAAGGGCAAAGACAAGGGCGCCAAGGCGAAAGGCGGCAAGTACCACCCAGGCGGTAAAGAGGCGCCCAAGAAGACGGCCGCGGCGCTGCGCTTCACCACCGGCGACGGCCTGCAGGTGCTGGTGGGCCGGAGCGCCCGCCAGAACGAGACCGTCACCTTCGATCTTGCCAGCAGTGGCGACGTGTGGTTCCATGCGCGCGGCATGCCCGGCTCGCACGTCGTGCTCAAGACGGCGGGAGGCGCCCCTCCCGCGCGCAGCATCGAGCAGGCCGCGGCGCTGGCCGCCTACTATAGTCGCGGACGCGGCAGCACGACCGTCCCCGTGGACGTGGTACCCGCGCGCAACGTGCGTCGCGTCAAGGGCGGCAAGCCAGGCCTCGTCCACATCAGCGGCGAGACGACGGTCAACGTGCATCCACGAGCGCAACCCGAGCTTGATGGAACGGGTCATTGATGATATAGTGCTGCACACGGCCTACCGCGGGTCCCGGCGCCCTCCACCTCCATCTTTTGAGCCAGGAGGACCAGACACATGCAGCCCCGTTTCTCACGATGGCGCGCTCCCCTCACTGTTCTGGCGCTTTCCATTGCGTGCATGATGTCCGCAGTAGCAGGTTCGACCGTGCGTTCGCGTCACGCACAGGCCACGACGTGCTTCGCGGCCGGCCCGGCGACGATGACCGGCGCGGTGCTCGCTCCCGTGGACGGCGCGGCGCTCTCACGGACGGTTCCGCTGGCGGTGAATCCGCCCACCGACGGGTCCAACGATGTGCAGGTCTGCGCCTCGTACGTTTATCGTACCGCGTACGGAGGTCTGATGCGCCAGTCCGGGGCCCCGGTGGCGACACTGAACGGGGAAGGAGGCTGGACCGCGTCCTGGGATGTCTCGGCCTTGCCCAGCCAGAGCGGGATCACCGTGACCTTTATCGAAGACGCGCCGGGCGGTCCGTTGCCCCTCGGCACGGTGGGCGGGCTGCGCGTCGACCGCAGTCCACCCGTCGTGACCGCGACGGTGCTGGGGTCCCAGCAGTACGCGGCGCCGGATGGGACGCTGTACGTCTCGTCCGTGACGCCCATCTCGGTGGCGGCAACCGACCCGCCTCTGGACGACGGCAGCGCGGGGACCGGCGCGAGGGCGTGGTATGGGGTTGACGGCGGGCCGGCCGCCACGTATGCGGCGCCGTTTGCCCTGGGGTCGAGCATCGGAGACGGACCGCATCAGATCTCCTACGGCGCCGTCGACGGCGCCGGCAACCGATCGACGCCCGCGACGCTGACGGTGACGCTCGACACGCAGCCGCCCGTCATCACACCGCTCATCAGCGGCGCCTTCTACCCCGACGGCACGGCGTACACGCCGGTCACCGTCGCCTTCAGCGCCACGGACAGCGGCAGCGGCTTCGACTCTCTGGAGGTGTACACTGCGGACCCGTTGCTGCCTCCGTCCTATGTCACGTACCCGTTGCTGCAGCCGATCACGCTGACGCAGTCGACCCAGTTGCGCTACGCCGTTCGCGACCGCGTCGGCAACGGCGTGTCCGGCACGCTGCCCATCTCTATCGCCACCCCTACCCCGACGCCGCTGCCCACCGATCTACCGCTGGCCCTGACGCCAACCGCGGACGCGGGCTTTGCGGCAACGGAGACGGCCATAGCGCCGACCGTCATACCCACTGATACGCGCACGGCGACGGCCACGCATACGGAGACGCCCACGCATACGGCCACGCCAACGCGCACGGAGACGGCTACGCATACGGAGACACCCACGCACACTGCAACACCAACCTACACGGCGACGGCCACGCATACACCCACGTCGACGCATACAGCAGCTCCCACGGCGACGCCACGATCCCGCTCGCAACCGGGCGCCACACCGTCCGCGGCGAGAACAAAGAACGGGCAACCGCGTCCCACTCCGACGTGGCCCGCCATCGACGGGCTGCCGCCGCTTAACCGGGCAGGGCTATCGATTGGCCTATCTCGCGCGGCAGCCGCGGCTGCCGCGGCTGCCGCGGCTGCCGGCAATGCCCATGCGCATACGCTGCCCTCGGGCGCGACTCCAAGGAAGGTGCCGCGACGGACGGCGGGGCACGCCCGCGTCACTCCGGCGCGACAGCAGCACGCTCCCGTCAGGCGGAGTTGCCGCTCCAGTAGCGGACATCCCTGCCTGCCGCGCACCCGATGACGAGTATCCTCCCCAATAGGCCACCCCGATCTTTTGCAGACCCTGTCCGTGATCACCTCGGGGTAGAGACGCGGCGCCGGCGGTCGGAACTGGCTGTCCGCCGCGCACTGGTGGCCATGAAGAGCGAAGAGTAGCGTGTGGACGAGGGGCAAGCGACGCTATTGACACTCCCACCCCTGAAGGAGTGGGATTCTCCTTCTTACGCCGTGCCCCTCGCGGGGTCGGTCGCGTACGGAGCTCGCAGACTGTCATCGACCGCGCCCGGCGACACGACTGGCGCCATTGCAGCGTCACCCTTCTCAAGCGTCACCGGGCAGGACAATCCGACCCACCGGCCAACATTCCTGCTGGTGTTGTGGTCGGCGTGTCCTCGATACCCGCACCGCGGGCATCGGAAAGCGTGCCGCTCGCGCTGGCCAATGGCCCCGCAGCGGCTACACGACTTGGACGTGTACGCGGCCGGTACCTTGTCCACGGGCACGCCCGCCAGGGCCGCCTTGTACGCCACCTTCGTCTCCAGATCATAGTAGGGCCAGTAGTCGCGGTTCTTGTCGGCCTGGCGCTTGGTCTCCGTGCGCTGCCTGGCGTTGGTGCGGATGCCACGCAACTCCTCCAAACGGATGCCGCACCCCTGATCCTGCGCAAAGCGCACAAGCTGTTTGCTGATGACGTGATTGACGTGGCGCACCAGCCGCGACTCTTTGTGTTCCAGGCGCTTGATTGTCTTGTGCCTGCCCGCCTTTTGCAGCCGTCGTCGTTTGGCGGCATAGTGCCGCCGCGCCTGTCGGACCAGGCCAAACGTCCAGAACCGCACCAGGCCTCCTGGCGTACTCGCCACCGCTAGATGGTTCTGCCCGCGATCCACGCCCACCCAGCCGCCTTGATTCCCCGCGACAGGAACCTCCATTGTCACGGAGACCAAGGCGTACCAGAGACCGCGGCGCGACCGCCATAACGTGAGACCGCCCTTCTTCGCCGTCCCCTCCAGGAGGGCGTCGAAGGCGCGCACGGCATGCGCCCCGTAGACCTCCAGCGGGATTCGCTTCTTGACGCCGCGCACCAGACCAAAGCCCAGCGAGTAGGCGGCGCCCACCTTGTGCAGCGTCCAGTTCTGGTTATTGGTCGCAAGGGGCAACATCGTGAACCGCTTCACCCCTGTGCGTGCGCGTGCGTTGCGAATGGTCTGGTTCATCCAGGCTGACCCCAGTTCCACGTCCGCGAAGTGCGCCGTTGTCAACGCGCTCCGCTCCTCGCGCGGCATGGCCACGATCGCATTGGCCGTCGCCGTATTGAGGGCTTGCAGGCGCGCGAACTCGGCGGCCTTCGCCGCGTTGAGGCGAAGGAACGGGAGTTTGAGCGAGAGGGTTTGTGTGGCCATGCCCTGGTGTAGCACATATTACACCCACTGCAAGATATCAGACGCGCGCGAAGGACGCCGATTCATCCCATCCCTAAAGGAGTGGGCTTTCTCGGCGGATTCCTGTAAGAGGCATCACAAAAGGGCGAGGGTCAGGGCGTCTGGACCCAGAACGCGGCCACGGCCGGGCCGAGGTCCTGCACGCGCCCCGTATCGGCGCCGACGAGCGCGGCGTGGCTGAGCGTACCGTGCCCATACGCGGGCGTCCACACGACGACGAAGAGCGTCCCGCAGGCATTATAGCGCATCAGCCGCGGCTCGCCGGGCAGCGCGATGCGGCGGGGCGCGGTCCGGCCATAGGTGTACAGGGAGACCTGATCGATGCGGCCGACCGGTTCGCCGAGCAGCGAGGTGACCGTCGTGCCGCTCGGGTTGGGGACGGGCGCCGGGGCGATGCCCTCGGTCCAGGCGGTTTGGACGGGGGAGAGAGCGTCCGTCCACGGCCCGTTAGGTAGCCGCCAAGCGGTCAAGGCAAACAGCGGCACGGGCACGCCGCGCACGGTCCGCGACGCGGCGAAACGCCAATAGAGCAGACGACCGCCGGCAGGACTCCAGGCAACGTCGCCCGCGGCGTTGGCGCTGGTCGGCAAGGTGAGGATGCGCGCGGAGGAGGGATGGTCCGCGTCGGCCAGCCCGACGCGCAGAGCCGCCGCGTCGCCATTGATGCGCCAGATGAGGCGACGATCGCGCGGCGCCCAGGTAAACCCGGTCAGTGGTCCGGCGTGGCGAGGGCCGACACGGGACAGCACACCGCGTCCGATATCGTAGACCTCCAGATCCGTGCCCTGTATGCCCGGCGTCGCGACCGGCAAGACGGGACCGGTGACGTAGGCCAAATCGCGCCCGTCGAAGGAGAAGCGCGGCGACACGCCCCGGCCGATCACCCGGTCGGTCCCGCGCGCCAGACTCACCAGATGGACCATGTGCCCGGCGTCGCCGTAGGTGAGCAGGCGGCCGTCGGGGCTGACGGCGACATCGGAGGTCGGGAGCGCGTGGTACAGCGGGATGACGCGCCCATCGGCCATGTACGCGCTCAACCGAACGGGGACGGTTGCCGCGCTAGTGTCGCGGGACAAGGGTACGACGATGACGAGGTCGCCGGTTGGCGGCAGGACGACGGGACAGTCACCGTGCACGCCCGTGGCGGCGCCAGCGGGGAACGGAGGCGAGGCTACGACAGCGCCGCACGCCACGATCAGGGCAAAACCGAAGGTGGCGCGGACGGCGCCTGCGGCGAGCGGAACGAGACGGATCGTGGCGCTCCCTTTCCTGCTCATCAGGACGCCCGGCGTTTCGATGCCCATACATGGTACCTATTGTCGGGCGGGCCCGTATTCTTGAACGGCTAGAGATCCGCGAGGAACTCATCGACGCTACCGGCCAGGACCACGCGATCCAGCAGGCGGTCGAGGGTATCCGCGTCGGCGGTAGACAGGCGTATCTCCACCTGTGCGGGAAGCGCGCCAAAGCGCGCTCGCACCTGACGCGAGACGACGCCCCTCTTGGCTTCTAATGTGCCCTGGAGGATGCCCTGCTCCCGGCCCCGCTGCATCATCTCGTCGGCCCAGGTCATCTCTGTCGCTTCCACGGTCCTCTCCCCTCTCGCCCTCAATCTAGCGCGGAACTCGGCCTCTTCCTCTTCGGTCAGCCGCAGGTAGGTCTCGATAAAGTTTACCAACAAATAGAATTTTGACTCGTCCAATCGCCCGACGTAATCCTCCATACGCTTGACGATGTCAATCTTGAGGTTAGCCCTGCCGCCCAAACCCGGCCGCATCAAGGCCGCCAGCGTCGGACCGAGCGCCGTGTCCACATCGAGGTACCGTGTCGCGAACAGGTCGGCGAGACCAACCTGCCAGTCATCCAGCCTCGCGTACTCCTGGCCGAAGAGAGTCTCGGTATATCGCTCCATATCGCTCCCGGCTGACGTCAGGCACGCACGGCATGAGGGTCACCACCACCACCGTCGGCAGGTTCATGCGCAGTGAGAGTATACTTCCACGCAGCCATGATTTTTTCAGCGGGATTTGAATGATGCGCAACGTGAACAGTGACGTGGTAGAGTATAACCATCGCGACCTCTCCCCACCCATCTAGCCTGATAGGGGAACACCGATGGACGATCCGCAGGACAGCCCGACGCGGGATAGCCCGACCGATGAGCGGGCGCACTTCTGGGATCTGGTGCGCGTTGCCGTGCGGGACGCTGGCGTGCCAGGCGACGACGATATGTCCGACCGGGCCTTACTCATCCTCGATCTGCTCGCGTTGACCGATGATCCGAGACAACGACTGATACTGTGGTTGAAAGATGCGCATCACGTTCAAGGCGCGCCCGAGGGGCGGCCTGAAGCTCATTGAGGAGATCGAGGACTACCCCGTCTGCTGGCTGGAAGGTCGGAACGGCGTCGGCAAGACCCTGGCCGTTCGCCTCCTCGAGCTGGCGACAGGTGGACAGCCCTACGCCTCCGATCCAGCCGCGTGGCTATCGCTTCGCGATAACGTGGGCACGGTGGCCATCGCGATCGAGCGATTGGGCGCGGGGGATCGCCTCGACATCGTGCTGACACCCAACACGTGGCCCAAAGAGCCGCTCCTGGATATGGCCGACCGCGACATGCTCGGCAGCGCGCAACTCAACGGCGAGGACATCGCCATCGGCGCGATACGCGACGTGTTGCGTGTCTCGCGCATCGGTGGCGACGAGACCCTCACCGCCTCTCTGAGATCGCTCATCGCTCGCGACCGGGCGCTCGTCGCGCGCCAGAACGGCCGCCTGGAGGGCACGCTCAATGGCCTCACCAATCTTATCGCCGTCCTGTTCCGCCCTTTCGGGACGCTCCCCCTGGAGGCGATCATGACCATGGACGAGGACATCAGGCGCGCGTCGGAGGGCGTGGCGGGCGCGCGGCGCGACCTGGAACGGGCGGGGGAGAGTGCCAGTCGCATGGACACCCTGCTGCGTCTGACACAGGCCCTCGACGAACTGCGAGCGGGATTGCCGACGGTGGACGCGGAGATGGTCACCGTGGAGGATGATATCGAGCGCCTCGAAGTGATCCATGCAGACCTCACCGCGCGTGAGCAGCAACTTGCCCCCATCGCCGCGCACGCGGGCGAGGGCCCCCGCTTAATCAACCGACTGAACCGGTTGCGCGAGCGGCAGGATGTACAGCGGTGGGGCGCCTACAATAGCGCGAACGCTCTCCTCGGCCCAATCGGTCTTCCCCTGGACATCCAGACGGTGGAGCAGGCGGACACCGACGGACGGACGGAGCGGGCCGCACTCGTGCGCCTGCGGGCTGAACGCTCGTATCCGCCCAACCTGCGGCCGTTCATCGATCGGGTGCGGGAAAGCCTCGACGTGGGGCCGGAGCAGGGTCTCGACGATGCGGACATCGCGATCCTAGCCGACGGTCGCCTGACCCCGCGGGCCTTGCGCGACGGCTTGGTGGCGCGCGAGGCCGAACTGCGCCGCCAGGACCCACAGGTGGATGAGATCGACGCCCGGTTGGCGGCGCTGGACGACAAGCTCGGTGCCATTGGCGAGGCGCTCGCGCTGCTACGCCAGGTCGACAGCGCAGCCCAGCGGCGGCAAAAGACGGAACGGCGGATTGATGAGGCTTTGTCGACGCTGGATGCTGGGGACGACTACCGGAAAGTTGTCCAGCAACTTGGCGCGCTCGACACCGAGCTGTACGGGCGCATGCAACGGAAGGCTGAACTAGTAGCGCGGAAGCGATACCTGGAGCGCGAGGGGACTGAGGCTGAACTGGTGGCACGGATCGCCGCGCTTAGGGCTGAGTTGCATTTGGATGAAACGCTGTTAGACGCTGCCATCACAGCGGCACGTGCTGAGGAGGCGGGGCACCGTGACCGGTTGCGTGCGGCCCACGCCGAACTTTCGCGTCTGGAGGACCTTCGCAACGACCTGAACAAACGGGTGGCCGATTTTGTAGTGGCGCTCCAGAGCGACGAGCGGTACGCGTGGCTCCGCCGCGATGTCGGGGATCTTCTCCCTCAATCCTCGTCGCCGTCGGAAGAAGCTCTTCCCCGCGTCGAGCATCTCCTCAAGGCCATCGACCGTTTCCGCGACAGCGCGGACCGGATCGCAATCGCTGCCAATGCCGTCCAGGATGCCCTGGATCTCCTCGTCGCCTCGTTCGATGCCCCTACGCCGGACGCGCGGGTGGCCCGGACGAACCGCTATCTCCCGCCGCTCGTGGCGCACTACGAGGCGCAGTTCGGGAAATTGCTCGCGACCGAGGACATCCAGAGGGCGTTGTTTGACAACGGTACTTTCAAATCGCTCGACCTGCTACGTCGCGAGATCAGTTGGCAGGTCGGACCTGATGAGACGCGGCGCCGGCCCATCGAAGCCTTCTCCAGCGGCGAACGCGCCTTCACCTACGTCCTGGCCACCGTGCTGTCCCTTCAGCAGGAGGCGCGGCTGGCCCGCAACCGCCTGCTGGTGCTGGACGAGTTTGGCGCGTTCATTGAGGCGGACCGCCTCGATCGCCTCCTGCGCTTCCTGCAGGATCAAGTGCTCGGCGCCGGCTACGCAGACCAAGTCGTCATCATCCTGCCTCTCCATACACGGAGTGATGCCTTGCTTGCGGGCGATGATATGCGGGCGAAGCTGTTCCGCAAACGCGGCTACCTCATGCACGACAGGGTGCCGGGATGATCGAAATGTCCATACCTTCGACCCTGTTCGGCCTGCCGCTCTCCCTCGAACGCGCCACAGCACAGGAGCTCGTCGATGCACTCGCAACGCTATGGGAACGCCAAATGGAGCACCGACCTAGCTCGCTCGAGGCAGACCTACACAGTGTGGGGCTGGCCGACATTTTCAGTCCCATAAAGACAGGCAAGACGCTTCGGATGTTTCTCGATGCGCTCCCCGACTCACCACCTTATCCAGATAACCCCCTTATCCGGCCGCCGCTTGTTATCGGCAATGGGCGCGACGCGCTCGTGACTGTCGAGGGGCGCGTGGGGCTGGAGATCGTGCGCGGCCTCCTATCCAGGGATGATGCCGACCCCATCGCCATCGCACGTGACACTGTCCACGGGGCCGGGAATCTGGCGTATGAGTGTTACCGCGATTGGAGTATGCGACGGCTCAATGATGTTATCGAACTGCGCTCAGGACGTTCCTCAGTAATGGGGCCGCCAAGCATGGCTTTCTTGCTCCTTTTGCTCGTCAATTGCTCGGTCTCGCTTGAGACGGCGATCAAGACCTTACCTGATCGACCCGCCGACCAGAAGCGCCTCGATGTTGCGGCCGGCGATATCATTGAGGCCTACAGCAACGTCATCAACCCCGATATCTCGGACGAGTCGCGCAAGCGCAAGAGGGATCTTCGCCATTTCTCCTTCTATGGAGGATACGCACGTAGCGAGGCGCGCCGTCGTGTGTCATGGGCTCTGGGTCCTGAAGATGACAGCAACTACATCCGATACGACAAGGTCGACGATGCCGCCGCGTTCGTAGTGAACGAGTTGCGGCGCACCCGCACTCCTCGCGGGCGCTCGCGGGCGCTCGCGGCCTTCGACGCGCTCGTCGCCGCTTACCGCCGGGCGCTCCCGACGCTAGCAGCATTGGAGATGGCGCACGAGAACCGCGCGGCGACCGGCTATCTGCGGAGGAGGTTGGAGGAGGCGCTTGGACAAGACGAAGACGACGGACGTCCTTGACCTCCTCGAGGTGCTGTTCGAGAAGCACCGCATCGGATACGGGTCCGGGGGTGTCACCGTCATCCCGGTCCTGGTCGATCAGATCGCGCCCGAGCGCCGTCTGATCGAAGCGGCGGTCGAGCACGCGGGCGGGCAATTCATCGATGCACACGCGCCGGACTACGCCTGCGGGATCGACGGGGTCGTTGAGCCCGACCTGCGCGCTATTGTCGCGTCGGCGCTGGTCGTTCCGAAGGACAGCGGGCGCGGCAGCCATCACATCACGGTGATCAAGAGTCATGGTCTGGTCCGGGCAAAATTGGATGGGCGCGATGCCGGCCCGGCCCCGAACCTCGGCCTCCAGGACCTCCTGGGGGTCGCTGCCGCACCCTTCGACCGCCGCCTACGCGAGACGGAGTTTGCGGTCATCTCGTACAGGGATTACAACCTCGACGGGCGTTGGGCGGACGCCGTATGGACTATGTTTACACAGCGGATCCACGGGCAAGCCATTGCCTCCCTCCAAACGCTCGTGTTGCTGGTCGAGTCGCGGACCCCTTATGAGGGGCGACACTTCGTCCCAGGAGGCACGGGCGTATCGCTCGCGATGTGGTTAAGTCCGGACGGGATGGAAAGACGCCGAGAGTGGGCAACCAACCGAGATCACATCCGGACGCTACGCCCACAACCGGGCCACGTCCTGGTCCTCTTCCTGGGGGCGGGGTTTTCTCTCTCTTCAGGCTTGCAGTTGGGGAATGGCTACAGGGACCGGGCCATCCGCGATCTCCTCCAGGTGAGCGACCCGCCGCACCTGCTCGGTAGGCTCTTCTACAGCTGGTTGGCGGACCAGCACAGGCTTTTGCGCCAGGAGGAGAATTTGTCCCCTCCACAAATCGAGGCATTCGTTGAAACATTGACCCTGGAGCGCGTCCTGCGCGAAGAGTTCTACACGCGTGGTGGCCCGCGAACGAGTAGGACGTTGGGGCACATCCGGGAAGGCAACGATCGAGCGATCCTGACACCTGGCCCTGCCCCTCGGCTCCTCCATCGGCTCCTCATGCGTCAGGACCGCAACGTCATCATCGCAACCGTGAACTTCGACACGCTGATCGAGATGGGCGGGGGGGTCCGCGTCTTCGCCAGCGACGACGAATTCGACGCGTGTGAGCGATATCTCAGAGACTATGTCCGATCCGGTGGCGATGTCCCGCTGCTGAAGCTGCACGGGACAATCGAACGGCCGGAGACGGTCGTCATCAACTGGGACACGATTGCGCTTGGCCTCTCGGAGCCCAAAAAGCGCGCGCTCACTGCCCTCGCGAACCTGGCCAGCGGGCTGACGGGAGGCGGGACAGCGGACTGGGCCTACGTGGGATGCAGCATGCGCGATAAGGACATCAATCCCGTCATCGGCCTCCCCGATTTCGCCGGCTTGGTCAACGAGAGCTGGGTTGGCCCCTTCACCGCGCCCACCGTCGGCCAGTTTATCGCGTCACACCGCCCTCTCTACGGACCGGACGGGCTCACGCAACGATCCATCACCGAGACGGCCGACGTGTTCTTTGAGGTGCTAGAGGATGCCTGGTGATCTAAGCACCACAATCTGCTCAGTGAGAGCAACCGAATGCCGCGTCCCATTAGTGTGCCAGCGGAGCCCCCGTTGCCGCAGGGAGCTTGTCGAGACGCGCTCGAAGCCGAGGTCCTCGGCGGTGCAGGCCAGGATACCCGGTGTATCGATATAGATGCCATAGGGTGCGCTGTCCCCAAGTACGAGTGCGATAAGCGCGCCTGGCATCGTGTGAGCGCGGACGTTGACGAGGACCCGTGCCAGGTCCAGGAAGTAGACGGGCAGCACCTGATCGTACTCTTTGCCGCGTGGCCGTCGTCCACGCTCGATGCCCAACTCCTCCGTCAACGCGCGGGTGGTCCGGGATGCCACTGGGCAGAGCGCCGCGAAAGACGCCTCTGCGTTGACTGCCATCGCTCTCTTTGCTTGCTGCGTCGTGGCGACGACCATCCCGGAACGGACGGTCGCGATCATCTCTGCCCATGAGCGCGCGATGCCCCAGAAATAGAGTTCGAGTCGTGTCGCATCGGCATAGTCAAAGTTGTTGAGATACGGCGGCGAAGTAACCACCATGTCGGCTATCCGACCTGCCAGCGCCTCCTGCCATGTCGCTCCCTTTCGGGCATCGCCATGATGGATGGACGCGACCGGAGCGAGTGAGAGGAATGGGGTCGAGAGATCCTCAGCCATCCTTTGAGCGCGCCGCACGAAGGCGCGACAGGGATCGGCGATGCGTGGCGTCCGCTTGACACTCGGTCGTTGATATGGCCAGCCAACTTTGACGGACGCGCAGTCTCGTAGGGCCCCAAGCAAGCACCACTTTAGATGAAGATGCCACGGATCGTCGGGTGTGTCCGCGATCTGCTGGCGCAAGGCGACCAGCTTCGCTAGCGGCTCGGGCTCGAAACTGCGCACGACGAGCGCATGTTCTGCGGCGATGGGCGCAGCCTTCAAGTTCGCAGTCATCTCGGTCGCTCGCACGACGAGGCGGCGCGGCGCGGGCGGTCGACTGAACTTAAGCGCCGCGAGTTCGGCGATGAGCGGATGCGCTTCGATCCCGAGGCAGTCCAACCCCAGCGACGCCGCATGCACGCCGATCGTCCCAACGCCGACGAACGGATCGACAACAAGCATCCCACGGCGTGGACGGGCAACCTCGAAACAAACGTCGAGCGCGTCGGCACTGAAGCCCGCTGGGTAACGGAACCATCTGCCGAAGGGCTGTAATCCTGGCCCATTGGGACTGCCGATACCGTTAAACATCCGAATCTATCCACCACGGCGATGACTAGATCGCCATGGTGAAGTATAATACAGCTGACCCGGATCGACAACTTGAGTGAGGGCGCGACGATGTGCGAAGGCGAGGTTGAACTGAGTATGACAATGGTTGGTCCATTGACGTGGCGTTCGCATGCGTGTAATGTACAGCACAGGACAGGGATGATATGCACGGCCTAGAAGATCTCATCGGGGAATCACTGCCGTCACAAAACGTCACCCCTATCTGGGTGGACGAGGCGACCTATCCACGGGGCTCCTTGCGTCGCCGCGTATCGTTGCAGTATCGTAGTTCGTATGCGTTGCTATCATGTTTGTGGATGGATGCGAAGGGGGACCGTCGATGACGCAACGGCTCACCGCAGATGACTTCTTCACTGGTCTATTCGCGGCCCTCGCGCTGAAGGGACGTAAGATCATATCGTTGCGCGACGAGCGATTCGATAGGACGATCGGGGGGATCTTCGATACGTTAGAGGGCCGTGCCACCCAAGAGCACCTCGATGTGCTCTTCTATATTGCTGTCCATCCCGTCCATGGAGACTCGCCCACGGTCCGCCATTCCATCTCTGATGCCGCTCAGCGAGGGGTCATCAGCTTCGACAACCCGGAGTACCAGAATATCCGCCTCCGATTGGACCCTCAGGGCGCGGCGACTATCCTAGATAGTATCCCTGGTGGTAGACCCCTTTTCGAGGATCTCGCCGACGAATTCATTCGTCGGTATGATCTCGTCGCATCGTAGCCTCGCGATGGCTGGGGACACGTCAACCTCCGACCCTGGGGCGCTCCTGAATGGATATAAAGCTGCGTTAGAGTCCTTCGCCAGCACCCACCTCGACGCATACATTGGACACTTGGTCGCCCACAGCGTGCCGCGGCACCGCAAGGAGTTCAACGACCCAGTCTGGAAGACGCTCGTCCTTTACCCCCTAGAGATTGCCATCCTGGACGCGCCGCTCCTGCAGCGCCTGCGACGCATCCGGCAGTTGGGCGTGGCCCATTGGGTCTATCCTGGGGCGACCCATTCGCGGCTCGAGCACACAATCGGCGTCGTCCACCAGGTGCAGCGTCTCATCACGTCCATCAACACGCATGTGACGGACGATACGCAACCATTCATCGATCAGGAATGGACCAACCTACTGAGGCTTACAGCCCTGTGCCACGACATCGGACATGGTACTATGTCACACGTGTCCGAGAAAGCGATCAGGACTCTCGACGCCGCCGGTCGGGTGGAAAGAGAGTTCGCGCGACGACACGGCGTCGAGGGTGCCAGGCTGGGCGAGATCGCCGCCTACTACATGGTCGGCAGCCCCTCGTTCGCGCGGCTGCTCGAGGTCGTGCAAGGCGCGGTCGGCGCGCACGTCCTGCCCCCGGACGCCGTGTCCCTCATGCAGAAAACTATCATCGGCACGGTCATCAGAGACGACATCCCGCTCCTGCACGAATTGATCTCTGGCCCCTTCGACGCCGACAAGCTCGACTACATGCCCCGCGACGCCCACATGTCCGGGATACCGGTCGTCACCGATGTCGACCGCCTGATCGAGAAGGTCCGCGCCGTCAAGGTGACTCAGGATGAACTTCCGCACGATGTTGCCCGCGTCGTAGAGGGGGGACGCGTCAGCTACACGATGACTGGCATCGATCTCTCTGGTGCGCGGACGCTGGACGAGTTGATGCTAGGCCGCACGCTACTCTTCGACAAGATATACCGTCACCAGAAGGTCCGCGCTGCGGAGGTGATGGTGGCCTCCATCCTGCTGAGTATCGCCGATCTCGTCACCGATACGCCCATCTTCGCTCCCTTCGTCTTCGCGGACGACGCGCTGCTGGAGATCGATGAGGCCGTGATCGCGCACCGGGCCAAGCGTCCGCTGACCTCGTTGGAGACGGCGCGGGTCGCGGTCGCGTCTGATGTGGCGCGGCGCCTGAAGGATCGCCAGCTGTTCGTCCGCGCGTATGCGTTCGCGCAGACGATGCCGCTCGACCCGTACCGTGGGGATGCGCGGCACCAAAGTGGCTTGGAGAAGATGCTGCGCGACGTGAAGGACGCGGAGCGGCGCGATAACCTCTTGCGCCGTATCTGCAGCGATGTGCGAGAGATCGTCCGCCTGCTGGGCAAGCAATCCGCCCTGGCGGCGCTGGCGGGCGACGACATTGCGCCCTACGTTCGCCTCGATCCACCAGAGACGCCGCCCAGTCCTGGTGACGCGGCTCGCGCCTACCTGATCGCGAACAACCGCAGGATCATCCCATTCAAGGACGATTTCGCCGGCGCGCGAGCATGGACCGACGCCTACCCGTTGACGCGCGACATCGGCTACATCTTCGCTCCCGAGGAGATCGCACCGTACGTGTTCCTGGCCGCCGAGAAGGTCGTCCGCGGTGAGTACGACGTGCGCCTACCATCGTCGATGGTCGCCTACGCTAAGCAAGATGCCAGGACCCTAAACAGACTCCGCAGTGAGTTGACCACCGCTGGGTACTACGTCTCCTCGCCGTTCGACCTGCGCCCGATGCCGCAGCGGCTCACGATGGCCGATGTCCAGTCCGACATTGCCCACATCGTGCGGGGCTTGTCCGGCTACAGTGGAGTCGCCTCGCAGGAGGCGCGCGATCGGCACCAGGTGACACTGAATGACGAGCGCATCCTGGATTGGCTGCGCCAGTTCGAGACGGACGAGTTGATCGATGCGGCATTGCGCGTCGCACGCAAGGTCCGCCTCATCGGGAGGGATGATGTTGTCGCGACGCTCAAAACGTTCATGGACGGCCACCCTGCGTTCGAAGGGGGTTTCTTGTGCCCGCTCGGCGAACCGAAGGATAGCTCGGCCGTTGTCACGTACTACGCCGGGGATGTCGCCCAGCAGTACGGCCTGCGCGTCCGGTCGTTGGACGATGCCCTCGCGCGTGGCAGGCCCATCATTTTTGTCGACGACCTGATCGGCAGCGGCAACCAGACGGCCAGCATCCTGGAGACATGGTTGGGCTTGCAGCCAGTAGTGGACCTCAAGGAGGAGCGCCAGCCGCTGACGCTGGACCAAGGGAACCTGCTGCGTGGGCGACCCCTGGGTTTCGTATTCGCTGGCGGCTTGCCGCAGGGGGTGGAGCGCCTACGGCAGCGGATATCAGAGCTAGGGCTAGATGCGACGGTCGAGGTAGGGGAAACAAATCTCCCGCGCGCCTTCGAGCCCGGAACCTTCGCCTCGACGGAGCAGGAAACGGCATTCAGAGCCATATGCGAGACGGTCGCGCGCGGCGTCCTGCTCGATCTTGCGAAGGGCCACGACGAGGCGTGGACACAGAACCGTGTGTTCGGATACGGCAACGACGCGCTCCTCGTCATTTTCCCGTACAACACGCCGACCCAGACCTTGACCTGCCTGTGGGCGCGAGGGAACGTTGCCGGGGCACCCTGGGTACCCTTGTTCCCTAGGCGGCCCAAGACATGAGGGAGAGAAGTTACATTAACCACGCGTGTAAGGCATCATGGTGTAGCAGGTAGCAGGCCGAGGTAATCGACTACCTGTTCGTGAGTGTACTGTTTGCATCGTCCTTTGACGTTAGTAGAGGTCTAAAGACAGTAAGAAGGGTCAAGGTCTATATTGAAGGCCTTGGCGCACAATATAGATAATCTGGTACAGTTACCATACAACGCATCGACGGAGAGAGTACCCGCGCATGAGCCGGACAGGGACCAGGGGCCACCGACTGCAAGCCCCCGGCGGCGCACACGCGGCGAAGTTCACTCCCGAGCCGGCAGCTGAACGCGCACGACACACCGCTAGGCTGCCGCGGGCCCCCGCCGTTACCGGGTCACGAGAGAGTCATACCTAATCGTATCGCGTCGCGCCCCCGCTAGTGGAGGCGTGTGCGGTACGGGTGTGACTAATGCGGGTGGTACCACGGAGGCCAGCTTCGTCCCGGACGAGGCTGGCTTTTTTGCGTTTCGTGGGCGACCGACGTCGGCGCCAGCTTGCGACCGCAGCCGTATGTGAAGTGGAGGGACGCTGCGGAGTCAGGGTGACGGGACCGCGTAGGGGCGTATTGCATACGCCCGCGATCATGATGCGCGAGGGCGTATGCAATACACCCCTACGCCTCCCCATCCGACCGCAGTCGGCCCGTGGTTTGCCATGCGACACATGCTTGACCCGCCCCCGACCGGCTGCGGCCGGTCCCGGTCCAGCCGGGCAGTCGCAGGCCCCACCCGCAGGGGAGAATATCTATGACCGAACAAGAACAACAAGCGCAGCAGTCGTTCGTGGTGCGGTTGGCCGAGTTGGGCCGCGCCGCCGAGGTCGAGTTGGCCAGCGCCGACGCCGCGTCGCTGGAGGAGTGGCGCGTGCGCTATCTGGCGCGCAAGGGTCTGCTGGCCGCGCTCAGCGATACCATGAAGACCCTGCCCAAGGACGAGAAGCCGGCGGCCGGCCGTGAGTTCAACCGCGTCAAGACGTTGCTCGAAGACGCCTACGCCACCCGCGCCGAAACCCTCCAGCGCGGCAGGCTGGAGGGCAATCTCGCGGCCGAGCGCCTCGACGTGACCCTACCCGGCCGCCGGCCCGGCGCGGGCTACGCGCACCCGCTCCAGGACACCCTGGAGGACGTTATCCGCATCTTCGCCGACCTTGGCTTCGGCGTGGTCGAGGGTCCCGAGGTGGAGTGGGAGCGCTACAACTTCGAGCTGCTCAACATTCCGGCCGAGCACCCCGCCCGCGAGAGCATGGACACGCTCTACGTCGACCAGGGCCTGGGCATCCTGCTGCGCACGCATACCTCGCCGGCCCAGGCGCGCACCATGGAGCGGCAGGAGCCGCCCATCCGCGTCATCGTGCCCGGCCTGTGCTACCGCCGCGACGCCGAGGACGCCTCGCACCTGGTGGCCTTCTACCAGTGCGAGGGGCTGGCCGTCGACCGCGACGTCACCATGGCCGACCTGAAAGGGACCATGGCCGAGTTTGCGCGGCGCATCTTCGGCGCGCGCGTGCGCTTCCGGCCGCACCACTTCCAGTTCACCGAGCCCAGCGCCGAGGTCGACTTCAGCTGCACCGTCTGCGGCGGCAAGGGCTGCCGCACCTGCAAGTACGAGGGCTGGCTCGAGGTAGCGGGCTGCGGTATGGTCCATCCGCAGGTGCTGCGCTACATGGACTACGACCCCAAAG
>JAABUX010001245.1_pt1 | contig 39171 bp, 13 predicted proteins | sample 5561851 | NCBI WGS metagenome assembly JAABUX01 (sample SAMN10711883, study PRJNA513361) | rock metagenome | isolation source: Antarctica rocks | place: Antarctica: Victoria Land, Richard Nunatak red sandstone | collected 2016-01-03 | reverse complement strand
ACTACCGGATTCCTATCCTTTTCGGGAAAAGAGTAATCCCTTATATTAAGGGGAAGTATAAGGAGATTAATATCCTTACCCTAAAAATATATTAGCTATATTTAACGAACTACGTAATATATATAAACGTACCAGTTAAAATAGATAGTTAGCGGACTATAGTAATAATAGATTCTAGAGCATCTGGAAACTTTATTTCTAAAGTATTAGTACAGTTAGTAGGCCTACTAACGCGGAGAAAGAAGGATTTATATAACTTACGGATAGCCGACGGGTTAATACTATTAAAAGGAAGCGTAGACGAGGAGATAACCTCGCTACTATTTATAATTCAACGATACTATAAGGAAATGTCCTTTAATATTATAGGGATAGCCACCTATTATATTATATTAGGTATGCCTTAGTTAGAAAAGTATAACCTAGTAATTAACTAGAGAAGAAAAGTACTTAAGTTTAAGCGAACTAGCGATATTACTAGATTCTAACCTACACGTCAATAGTAGACGACGGTGGATAAGAAATCGAACTAAAGAACGGTTAAGGCATATATTACCTTAATTTTAAATAAGGATGACCTTAAGATATAAGGATCCGACTTAATAGATACTAGTAGCGGTCCGCTAGGTTAATAAGTTAGAGTTCTTGGAGTAACTAATAGTACTCCTAATATCCTACAAGAGTATTAAAGATAGAAACGCCTCTTTATAAAAGAGATAATAGTAAAAGCTCTACCTAAACACTAACCTTAGGATTATAAGATCGAACTCGAACTAGGGAAGGAACTAATATTTGGACCTATTTATACGTTATCTAAAAAGGAACTTATAGTACTACGCGGGTACCTTGATAAGAACCTAAAAAAGGGATTTATTCGAGAATCCAAATTACTAGCAGGATATCCGATACTCTTTGTAAAGAAGAAAGACGGGTTACTACGACTATACGTAGACTATTGAAAGTTAAACGACGTAACGATTAAGAATTATTACCTACTACCTAATATTAGCGAGCTGTAGGATCGGCTAGCTAAAGCAAAGATCTTTATAAAGTTAGATCTTCGAGGAGCGTATAACTTGATTTGAATGAAAGAAGGTAACGAATGGAAAATAGTATTTAGGACTCGATATAGATATTACGAGTACCTAGTCATACCGTTTAGTCTTACTAATATACTAGTAACCTGCTAGGCATTAATTAATAATATTATACGAGCTTATTTAGATCTTATAGCGATCGTATATCTCGACGACATATTAATTTACTCTGAAACTCTTAAGGAATATATCCCTTATATACAAGATGTATTAATATACTTATTACAAGCGGGACTCCTCTTAAAGCTAGAGAAATACGAGTTTTATAAGACCTTAGTTAAGTTCTTAGGGTTTATAGTAATAACTAAAGGCGTTCGTATAAGCCCTAAGAAGATTCAGGCTATATAAGAATGGCCTATACTACACGATATTAAATTAGTATAAGGATTCTTAGGATTCGCTAACTTTAATAGACGTTTCATAGAAGGCTACTCTAAGAAGGCCTTACTACTAATAGAAATTACTAAAAAGGACACAGGATTTCAATAGGATACTAACTAGAAAAGAGTATTTAAAGAACTAAAGCAAGCTTGTATAGATCCTCCGGTACTCTACACGTTTCGTAACGGAGAACTAGTACGTATCGAGACAGATACTTCGGATCTTGTAATCGGAGCATGCCTCTATTAGTAGAAAGACGGCAAGTGGTATCTAGTAGTATACTACTTACGTAAGATATCTCTAGTAGAACAGAACTATAATATACACGACAAGGAGCTTTTAATAGTCGTCTATTCTCTATAGTATTAGAGAGTATATACTAAAAGTTATTTAGAACTTACTATCTTCACCGATTATAAAAACTTAGTAGGCTTTATAACTATAAAAGAGTTGAATTAACGACAAGTTTAATAGTCTAAACTCCTTAGGCAATATAAGTTTAAAATTTAGTATACCCTAGGAAAAGATAATAGACGAGCAGACGCTTTAAGTAGACGATCTAACTATATAGAAGTAAAAGATATTACTACTTAACCTATCTTAAAATAAGAAAACAATGGATCGTTAGTACTAGTAAGGAATCTAGCTACGACTATGCGAGTTATAACATATACAGTTCCTAATTTAAAGGAAGTATACAAGAATAATAACCTAGCCGGATAACTTAGGAAAGAACAGCCTAGCCGGGACCTATTACTATATAAATAGAAGCTGTACTTACTACCGAAAGTGATAGAAGAAGTAATTAGGGATTACTATAATAATCCTTTACTAGGATATCTAGGAGTATCTAAAACATTAGAACTTATTTAAAGAGTATACGCCGTACTAAACCTGCGAGCGATAGTCGAGTAATATATCAAGGAATATATATGCTACTAGCAGAATAAATCTATAAGATATGCTAAGTACAGATAAATTCAGTTTATAGAAGTTCTAGACATACTATAGAAAGACGTTACGATAGACTTCGTTATTAAGTTACCTTAGTTAGTTAACCCGGTAACTAACGACAAGTACGATTTAATAATAGTTATCGTAGATAAACTTACTAAATATGCCATTATAATCCCGTATAAGGAATCCTATAACGCTAGTTAGCTTGGATTCATTTTATTAGACAGACTAATTAGAGATTATAGTATACTAGAATTAATAACTTTAGATAGAGATAAACTCTTTATATTAAACTATTAGAAGACTTTAATCGCGTTAATAGGAACTAAACTACGAATATTAATAGCCTATTATCCTTAGACGGATAGATAGACTAAACGTACTAACTAGATAATAGAAGTATACCTTAGGTACTACGTTAATAAAAAATAAAACAATTAGGTTATATTACTCCTAATAGTACAGTTGGTATATAATAATAAAAGGTTAGATATAACAAGGCTGTCACCGTTTTTTATAAACTACGGTCGACACGTAAACTTATTCCTAGATCCTTAACAAGGACTAGATGCCGAAAAAGCCTTAGTATTAACTTCTGATATGAAAAGCCTGTATAAAGACATATAGTACAAGATTAGCGAGGCTAATACTACTATAGAAAAGTCAGCGAATAAGAAAAGAAAATTAGGTCCTTAGCTAAAGAAGGGGGATAAAGCATATCTCCTTATAAAAAATTTGAAAGGTATAAGACTAAGTAGGAAACTAGACTATATTAAAGTCGGACCATTTTTAGTTATTAGAAATAAAGGGCCTATTAACTATGAATTATAGCTTCTACCCGACGCTAAAATCTACCTAGTATTCTATATCTCGATATTAGAACTAGTAGACCCTAACACACCTTTATAAGAAACCTTCTACTTCTAGATAGAAGAAGAGAATAAATTCGAAGCCGAAAGGATTCTATTATAATAAGGTCAGAGTTACCTAGTAAAATAGAAAGGATACGAGGACTTAGAAAATACCTGGGAACTAGTTACGAATCTTACGAACTATTAAGAGCTCCTCTAGTAGTATTACTAAACCTAGACACACCCTAAGCGATCCACTCGAGAGCTCCAGGCGAGAGAGTTCCGGAACCCTCGAACTCTAAAAAGGTAGGATACTCTGCGAGTACCCGTTCAACTTTACTAGCCTTCTCGAGCTCTTCTAAACGTTCTAACTCCTTAATATCGTCGAGACCTTTATTAAATATCCGCTATTCCCGCTCTTTTAAGAAACGCTTCTATTAATAAAGGTATTTCAGCTTCGTCTATTTTTAATAAGCGATTTCGTTAGTAGCCTCCTACGCTACCTCTATCTCTATCTCTTCGCGTTTAAGCTTCTCTATAGCTTTATTAATACTAGAGAAGTGGATAATAGGTATAGCCGGTTCATATTATTTTCCGAGCCGAATATATTCCGCGTACCTTTAGGAAAGGGAAGATACCTGATACTCCTTTTAAGATCTTGCGTATCGCAGACACGATACTATTACGGTTACTCCCTTATAAGCCACTTAATCCGATAGCTTAGTACGGTGTTACTACGGACGAGATAATATAAATATTTATCTAACCTTTAGGATAAAGGTTTAGGGGATAAGGGGTAATATTATAACCTTAGTAGTAGAGCCTTAGTAGACGTTATAAGCGCTTACTAAAGTCGAATATACCTTAGTATAATAACTCGAGTAATCGCTTAACCTAATCGCTCTAGTTAACGCAGGTCGATTACTAGCGACTAGCGCGAGTATAGACTTTCCTATATCTATATAGAAAGCGTAATCTTTCCCTTAGATAGGAGCTTCGTGCTTAACTTATATTATTAACCTAGATATCTCCTAGATACTAAATATAATACTCCACCTGTATTAGACTAGTTTAGTACGAAGCCTATTTACCTTAGTCCTTAATACTCCTCTCTACGAGATCTACCTAGACTCCGGAGCCTTCTAGTTAGAAGACGACGGGTTGTAATATATTCCTAAAGTTATTAATCCCTCTTCTATTACTACTACTAGTAGTAGTACTCCTCTACCTTCTACTCCTAAAAGGATAGGAAGACTTAAAGGGTCTAAAAATAGATCTTAGTAAGTTTCCTTATTATATCTATTTAAATACTTAATTAACTTTCTTAATAGATCTTCTTTTACTAGAGTAAAGAAGATAATTATAAAAGTCTAAAAATCTTCTTACTCTATATAATCCCCTTTAGATTCTAGTAAAAGAAAAATTATACTTATATAAGCTTTTCTTATTAATAGATTAATAAGTAATATAAAGACTAACTACTTCTTAGATTTATAAATATATCTAAGGAGAATTTTATTCCCTCTTTTAATATTTTAAATAAGTAAGATATAACTCTTAATTTTATATATATTTACTAATATTTTTTATATATAGATTCTAGGATTTATCTATTTTAGAGCTAGGAAATCTAAAGATTAAATTTATCTTTAATTTCTAGTTTATTAGTAATTTATTTAGCTTTCTAAGTAGTTTTATAATATAAAACTATCTTAAATATTAAATAGTAATATAGTCTTTTACTTACTATTATCTTATTTAATTTATCCTTATAACCTTCTCTATTAATATATTAACTAAAAGTACTTAGTAGATTCTTCTTAGTTTATTATTATAGATTAATAATACTACTTTATCTAATATCTAATATAGCTTTTAATAAGCTAATTAAACTATATAAATAGTTTACTTAATTCTTTTTTATTAGTTATAGAATTAATAGTATAAATTACTTTTAGTAGTATTAAGATATACTTTATAAAATTAAAATTAAAATATAGTATATATATTATATATTAATATATTAATATTACTTAGTATTATCTAGTATTATTTAATAATATTTAATAATATTTAATAATATCTATTAGTATTTATTAGTATTTAATAGTATTTAATAGTATTTTCCTATTTTAATAGTATTTTAATATTATATTTTAATATTTAATACTACTTAATAATATATAGTATTTTTTAATACTATTTAATACTATTTAATACTATTTAATACTATTTTATAATATATTTAAATTATCTCTTTTCTTAATATATAACTAGTTATTCTATTTTAATTAAAATTATCTTAGATATTATCTTATATATCTTTTATACTAAAGAAGTATTAATTACTAAGATATTATATTAAGTATACTTAATTAATAAACTTAGATATCTTTAATATCCTATTATTCTATTTATTTTTACTACTTTTTACTACTTTTTACTACTTCTTATACTACTCTATATTTTTATTTATATATAAGATAGCTACTTCTTCCTTAACTAGTAAATATAATAAAGGATATAAACTACCTTCTATTAAAAATTAGATATATTTATTTAAGAATAATTACTATAAATAAGAATTATTACCTTTTATAATAGGAAAGGATTAATTAGTAAGTAAACTAATATAATTCTATATAGATTAAAATTATATACTTAGTTCTAAAGTATTAATATATAAAAAATAAAAAAGCTTTAAATAAATCCCTTAGTAATTATTTCTTGTATTATAAGAATAATTATCTTAAAATTAAAATAAAAACTAAAAATAAGAGTATATCTAATAGCTCTTAAATTCAAGGTAAATTTCTCCTATCTAATATCTATTTTATAATTAATATATTATTAATTAAATTAAATATTTAGAAGGTAACTCTTAATTAAATTCTATTATATCTTTTTTTTAATAAAACTAGACTAAATAGATAATCCTCTATTAATAATTTAAATAAGGAATTTAATAATATAGCTTTTTAAACTATTATAAATAAGAGATTTAAAGAGCTTTTAAATTATACTTAAAAGTAAGTCTTTTTATATATAATATAAGAATAAACTAAAAATTACTTAATAGTAATATACCTCCCTTATATTATAATAATATAAGGAATAAATTAGTTCTATTATATAAAACTAATCTAGTAAAAATAAAAGATAAAGTCCTAGATTTTAAATATAAAATATAATATGAAATTTTCTCTTACTTTTAATAGCTAGATAGCTAGTAATTAAGGTAAATACCTAGGAATTATACTTTATTATATTAATTCTAAATAGGAATTAATTTCTAAATTAATAGGAATAGAAGACTTAAAGAAATAATATAAAGCTAGTTATATTTATAAAGTTATAAATAAGAAATTAATAGAATTTAATATTTAAGATAAGATCTTAATATATATATATAACCTTAAAGTATTATTATTAATTAATCTTATTAACCTTTCTATAGATTTACTAGTAATAAAGCCTCTAAAAATATAGCCTTTTTAAATCTATTTAAAAGGAACTATTTAAAGTCTTATAATAAAGAAATATTTATAGTTAAATATATAGTATATATAATAAATAATATTATTTAAGATATATTAAAAGATTTACTATTTAATATAAATACTAATAGCCTAATTATCTATAATATATTAAATTCTAATATTAATAATATAATAGAAAATAAAGAAAATAATATAGTTAAAGATATATAATATAAGTTCTTTATATTAAATCTAGAATAAAAGATTTAAGGATTTACTAATAAGTAAATACTTTAGTATAAGAATATCCTATAAAAAGAGTATAAAAAGTAGCTACTACTTTTAAATATTTAGGTGAAAATATAAGACTATTAAGAAATTAAATATTATTATATTAGATACTTAAAGCTAGAATAATATTTATAAGTAAATAAATAGATTAATTTATTAATAAATACTAATATTTAGATTTAAATTAAGAAACTAGATAGTCGTTTATATATAATATACTAGATCGATTTATTATAATATATCTAGCTATTAAAAGTATTATAAAAGCTTCTAAAACTATTAATATAAAGGTTAGAGAAAAGCTCTTATTTTTAAAAGGAGATATTAAATACTTATATAATTACCTTAATATTTTTAAGGTTTTTATAAAAGCTATAACTAAATTATAAGCTAAAAAATATCTAACTATCTAGTATATATATCCTTATATAATTTAAATTTAAAATAAACTAATTTATCTTTTAAATAATAAGAATTTTATAAGTATTCTAGATATATTATTATAAAAATTTATTAATATATATAGACCTTAAGACTATAAGGAGCTATTTTAAAAGAGTAAGAAGTAGAAGATAATAAAGATAAATAGAAGTTATTATAATTAAAGTTTTAAACCTTATATAAATAAGGTTATATAGATTTATTATCTAATTTTAAGTTAGGATTTTTATAGTATAATTATTAGGATAGATTATATATAGAATTTCTATTAAATTTATTATTTAGTTCTTATACTAGCTAAGTTATAATATATCTTATCTTAAGATAGTAGATTTTTTATATATAAGTATATTTATAAATTATATAATATTATTATCTAGGATTTATAGTAGATAAATAAGTAGTAATAGAATAATAGATTATATTATTTTAAAAGAAAATAAAGTATTAGATAATAATAATAATATATTAACTTATATTATTTATATTATATTATATTTATATAACTAAGCTTTAAGATAATATAAACTTTTATAGATAGAAATTTAAATAGAAATCTATAATAGAATAAAGTAAAGATTCTTCTAAGATCTTTTACTTATTTTACTACTACTACCTAGTATTTATCTAGTTTTTACTACTACTACTACTTAGTAATAAAAAGCTATAAATACTAGGTAGTAATAGTAAATAAATATAGAAACCTATTAAACTAAGAAGTATAATAGTATAAGATTAAGTAGTAATTAAAGCTATTTAATTAGTAACTTTATTAATAGAATAATATCTATTATATCTAATATCTATTATATCTATTAATAGACTATTAAGAATAATATTATATATTTATATATATCTATATAACTAATCTTTAAGATAAATATAAACTTTTATAGATAGAAATTTAAATAGAAATCTATAATAGAATAGAGTAAAGATTCTTCTAAGATCTTTTACTTATTTTACTACTACTACCTAGTATTTATCTAGTTTTTACTACTACTACTACCTAGTAATAAATAGCTATAAATACTAGGTAGTAATAGTAAATAAATATAGAAACCTATTAAACTAAGAAGTATAATAGTATAAGATTAAGTAGTAATTAAAGTTATTTAATTAGTAACTTTATTAATAGAATAATATCTATTATATCTAATATCTATTATATCTATTAATAGACTACTAAGAATAATATTATATATCTATATAATAGTTAAGTATATTTAAGTTTAATTAAAAAGGTCTTATAATAAGATAGAGTAAAGATTCTTCTAAGATTCTTACTTAGTTTATTATAATTATCTAGTATTTATAATTACTACCTACTATTTACTATTACTACCGAGTAGTAATTAGCTATTAATACTACTTAGTATATATAAATACTATATAAAAGTAGTAAATTATATAGAAATTCTTAGAAGTATTTATACTTTATCTTAGAGACCTTCTTACTTAGATATCTATATTATTAAAATTTATATAAATATAATATATTATTTTAAGTAGTTTTTAAATAGATATTATATATATACTAATAAACCCTATTTATATTTATAATAATAAAAGATTAAATATAAGAATCTTTATTCTTAAGTTAATATAATTAAATTAATAATAAGTATTCTTAATCTATTAATAAAGATAGAAATAATAAAACTTATAATCTATTATAAGTTTATAATAATTAGTTATTACTACTATTCTTATTATCTTAAAAAAATCCTTTATAAAGTTATTATAAAAAGGTAGTATATATAATTATTAACTTATATTAACTTATATTATTTACTAGTTTATATAAACTAATATTATATATTAATATATAATATATATAATTAATAATTAATAATTAATAACTATAATTCTTTTTAATAATTAAGTATTAAAAGAAAACTTTATAATACTTTTCTTAAATACTTAATATTATTATAAGATTAATTAAAGTAAAGATATAGTAAAAACTAAGTAATAATTAGATATAATATAAGAGTATTATTTATATTACTAAGCGATTTTTTTAATAATTTCTATAAATATAATATAAATATAAAGAAATTACTCTTTTAAGTAAGATATTTAAATAGATATTTAAATATAAATACGCTACTATAATATTTATATTTAAATATAAATATTATCCTAGTATATTTAAATATTAATGAATTTATTATACTATCTAGAAGTATTAATATTCCTCGCGCTAAGTAGCTAGCCTAATACTAGGAAGACTTAAGCTAATTTAACTAGGTATTAGTAAGAAGGAGCTTATTATTTAAAGATTTATAAGTAGATTAAGAGTTTAATAAGTAAATTTAATATAGAATAATAAGCTTAAAGTAATTATATAGAATTATAAAGTAAGACTTTTATTAAGAGAGAACTCTATAATTTATATTACTTAAGTAGATATATAGTAGTATTCTTTTAGTTAGTATATAAAAAATATAGTAGTAAAGTATATAAGTTATTTTTATAAGCTTTTTTTACTAATTATAATAAATCTAAGTTATTTTAAATAGAAATAAGAAGAATATCTTATATTAGAAGTAGTTAAAATTAGCTAATTAGTTAGATTAATTTAAGAGATATTCTAAAATCTAATAATTTAAACTATCTTAGTTAAGCTTTATTAAAAATATAGATATACTTTCTTAATTAACTATTAATTAAAAATTAAAATTATAAGCTACTTTAAATATTTAACCTAGTAAGTAATCTAGCTTAATACTTAATCTTAAAAGCTTTTAAATAGAAGTTATTTAAGTATATTAATATATTTTATAGATCCTTACTACTTACTCTAGGTTTCTTTATATAATAGAAGATATTATAAGTAGAAGCTCTTTTACTAGATAGTTTTAATCTTCTATATATACTTCTTTTATATAGAATACTAACTTAGTAAAAGAATTTATCTAATACTAGAAAATACTTATAAAAATTCAAGATTTTTATATTAGAAAATTACCTCTACTACCTAATATTTAGTAGGTAATATAAATAGTAGGAAGTATATTAGATATATTAGTAGGTAGCCTATTATATATATATATTAATAGACTAATATAAATTATTCTAATAGTATTTTATACCTAGTAATAAGACGGATATTTTCCTCTATTTAAGCTAATATTAGATATATTAGTAGGTAAGATAAATAGTAATATATTAGTAGGTAGCTAGCTTATATATATAATAGTATTAGCTATATTATATATATATACCTATTCTAATAGTATTCTATACCTAGTAATAAGATAGATATTTCCCTCTATTTAAGCTAATATTAGATATATTAGTAGGTAGATATTAGATATATTAGTAGGTAATATAAATAGTAGGGGTTTTAGCTTATAAATATAATAGTATTAACTTATATAGTAATATACTAATTTAGACCGTACTAATAGTATTACCTACCTAATAATAAGATAGATATTACCCTCTATTTAAGTTAATATTAGATATATTAGTAGGTAGATATTAGATATATTAGTAGGTAATATAAATAGTAGGGGTTTTAACCTAGAAATATAATAGTATTAGCTTATAGACTTATATAGCGATATAGATTATACTAATAGTATTACCTACCTAGAAATAAGATAGATATTATTCTCTATTCAAGCTAATATTAGATATATTAGTAGGTAATATAAATAGTAGAGGTTTTAGCTTATAAATATAATAGTATTAGCTTATAGACTTATATAGTAATATAGATTATACTAATTATATTACCTACCTAGAAATAAGATAGATATTACCCTCTATTTAAGCTAATATTAGATATATTAGTAGGTAATATAAATAGTAGGGTTTTAACTTATAAATATAATAGTATTAGCTTATAAACTTATATAGTAATATAGATTATACTAATAGTATTTTATACCTAGTAATAAGATAGATATTTCCCCCCTTTTTAAGCTAATATTAGATATATTAGTAGGTAAGGTAGTAGAATAAGTAATTTATAAATAATAATAGGATTTTTATTATTAATCTAATTATTCTAGCTATTAGTATATAGAATTTAGTAGGTAAATCTATTTATTCTAATATATCTTTTAAACTACTTAATTAATTTTTATTATTTTTAAAGTATTAGATTACTAAAAGTAAGTTATATAACTTAATTTAAATAGAAAATATTATAAAGGGTAGGTATAGATATAGGTAGAATATAAAGAAATATTAGACTTTTAATATTCGCGCTAGTCTAGGAAAGGAATCTAGGGGACTTATTAACTAACCGATAAGCCGCGATAAGCTTAGGGTCCTAATTCCCGTATTTTCTATTATAGTAAAGAGATACTAGTAGTATCTAAATATCTATAGCATGGAGACTAAGACAAGGATGGCATTCTTCTAGGAGAATTCCAACTGACTAGAGAACTAACCCAGTTGAAATTAATCGTTCCACGCCTCTCTCATCGTTGCGGCCCCTTGATATTGAGGATGCACGCCTGAATCTAAGAGCTTGCCATTGCCTTGCACGGATCCCAGAAGTTGTGTCTCAAGATACAAATCGTTGCCCGGCTTAGAGTTGACACGATTAAATCGGGTTGATGTGCCTGTAGGACTACTCTTTGAGCGTGTTGACCATGGGTACACGAGTCTCAGCTTAAGGGATTTCAAGGAGAATGGACTCAGAGCTTGGTGGAGTTGGTGTCGGAACAGAGAGGCCAAGTGTGGCATGCAGCCCGCCATAATGCCAACACAGATTTCGACAACTCTTAGTGATCATCAGCACATAGAGGGTCGTTAAAGTAAGAACTGACTCACGAGGTGATCACAATTGGTACGACATTCCAAAGAACGTCGGACGACTTCGTGGCACGCACTCGATAGTACGTGTTTACAATGGCACAAATGCACGCCCTGGAAAAACCTTTAGCTTTGATACTCAGTGTCACCCACGGAGAGACTTACAAAAAGCCCGTCATAAAGATTGCGATGACCCCAAACTTACGTCTCAGAGGTAGCTGAAGCTTCCATACCACTGGAATGGGTATGGCAAGAAGGTAGATGTCGCTGAGCACGTTGAACGCGGAAATCACATAGCCTAAGTTTAAATCCCTACCGCAACGTCTGGAATTCTGGGCCACTATCCATGTCTCACCTGATCTGGGAGTACAACTTATAGTTTCCATAAGTAGACAAGCTGTGTAGAAGAGCACATTGAAGATCATGCCGAAAAATATCAGGTACCTGGTCCGGACGTTCGGAGAAAAGACGCGGAGATACATCAGGAATAGCGACAACTTGGTGAAGAGGATTGTTGGTAGATAGCCAACTTGTACTATCAGCAGTTTCTGCAAGTGATGTGAGATGGTACGAGCGTGTGGAAACCAGGAATTCTCACTTGGAGCATGACGGGGGTAAAGGTCAGAGCCCTAACGTCCCATTGATGTGGCCCAAGTTCGTTATGGGCTGCTACTATACATCCGTTAGAGCTCAATCTCCCTTCAGACGAAATTCAGCGACATACGGTCAAAAATTACGGCAGCGTAACTAATCAGGCACACCTGACATCGCGTTAGTGGATATCAATCCTCATCGCTTCCTTATGCCTACCATGGCCGCAACGCAGGCATCTGTTCTGAGTGAGCATTTAATAAGCAACCAATGGCTTTAAGATCCTGGTGTCTTACAATCGTCTTTAGTGAAGGAGCGCGCTATCCAAATTCTCGAATAGACTCGTAAAATTCCGAAAATTACCATCAGACCCATGGCAATTGAGCATATAATGATAGTCAACCCAGCATGAGAGTCAGGGTTAAGAAAGTTTGACAGTTGTCCCGGTGGAGGGGGTGAACCAGGGATATCTTCTAGAGATATCGAAGAATCCATGGTTCAATTGAGTCGATTATGGGAGTTTACCTTCACTTTGCTGTGAGGAATCTGATGTTTGGCAAGGTCAGACTTATTTACCAATGGCTATAATGTTGTAGGCTTGGTGTGAACCCTCTTAGATGCACTGATCGTTACTCAAACTTGCGAAAAAATCCTCAAAGTTGTGGCCTTTAAAGGTTTGGAGGGAGTGGGACTGCAAGAAGGCATCAGGCTGAAACCTCAGCGAAGATCAGACTGGGGCACAGTCAATGCCATGCAGGCGGGATAGATAGCATGCCTATGGAGTATGCATTCGGAGGCGTAGCAGCTGCGAGCAGCTAGACCCAGTCAATACCGAATGGTGGAGCGGTCTGTGAGAAGCATTATGTGGAGCGCTTCTAGCGTCGAGCCAAAAGTGCGCAGATCACAACCATGTTCAGCCGAGCCGAGATGGAAGGTGCTTGTGGCATTGAAGGTGATTGTTCGGGAGCCGATCATGTTCTGATGACTTCCTGACGAGGCAAATACTAGCGGGCAATCCACCAATAATTATATGATAGCTATACACACCAAAGTGTGACTTGCTCCGATGCGTATTGAAAGGTTTGGGGCTAGTATGCACGTTGAGGAGTGTGCAATCGAAAATCTTTGGTGTGTGCTACTTGACATCCGTGTCTATCTACTTTGTCAACATATCTCTCGATCAATATCAAATCGAGACCCCAGTGCCCGCATACAACATACCCTGAAAGCAATGCAATGCGAATGCGAGTTGGGCGGTTCCTTTGTGTTTTACGATTCATTATCAGTGCATCACTTACGAAAGTGTTACGACAACCTGCAAGAGTCTTTGATCTATTTCGAGGAGAAACAACATGGACGCTTTTGACTTACCAGCTTCACCTTGGAGCTTGCAAGAAATGCTGTGGTCGACATGGTGCCAGTATTGTTGCAACGATATGGTAGCCACAGGTACGTTCGATGGCAGAAGTCAAAGTCTTTGCAGAGGCTATACTGATGGGACATCCTCGATCAGGCTTGGCCATCTTGCTATGCCATGAAGCCCTGTTCTACCTTCGTCAGGTCCCAGTTTTTCTTAAGAGCAATCCTCTATCTCGTCTGTCGAGATCCAACGTTGGAGAGCAGCAGCGTGATCCACCCGCGAGGTTCTCCGATTACATCCATCTCGCTTTAGGCATAGACCTTGCCGTCGAGATCCCGCTCATTATCGCGATGCATCCTGCGACTTTGCTGTCTAGTACTAGCTTCAGAACTCCCGTTCCCAGCATTATCCAGATCATCCTACAGATGCTCGTCTTGTGGGGCGTTGAGAGATCGATCTATCACTGGATTAAGTGGTTTTTGCTGTCAGGACAAGGACAAATTGAAGGTTCTTTGGAGACACCAGAGCAGATTTTCGAGCCTTTTAGGTTAGCTATGGAGTTCATGCTTCCTAGAGGAACACTCTTGATAGCAGCGGCTGGATTGGGAGTACCGTCAATGCTCACTCATTTTACCGGGAAGTTCCACGTCATCTCTGTTATAGCTTGGGTAACACTGCGCCAGTTACAACCAAGCTGAACCCTGTATAGCAAAGGGCTTCCCTACAGCTCTGAAAGGAGATTTGCATTCTTTAGGTTTGGACAATGATCGGAGTCAGCGTTGCGGCTGGTTGAGGAAATAGACTCCTACCACGTTAGATATGTGTTTGCACTTCGCTACGAGTAAATGATGTGCTATGCACCCTCAAGGCAACTCGTCAGAACAATGGTATGTCAGGACACTGTAGCCAACAGATTTGGGGCTTCCCACGCCCATTCGCTGGAGCTGAGTCTTCATAGAAAGCCTTTCCAATGGAAACTCAGTATTCTGCAGATTCAAGAATGCCAATAAGAAGAGGCAGACCACAGCTCCAATGGGAAGGATCTGGAACGTGGTCAATGACTGATCCAAAATAAGCTGCTGGGACAGTACATACAACCAGAAACACCGCCGCCAACTGGGTGATCCGTCAGGACTCCTCCCATGATTGGATCAAAGCAGGTTGCGAATCCAAGACCACTGATGACGATGCAAAAGAACATCGAGCGTTTTCCGAGTGGTGCTACAAAGCCAATGACACCTAGTGCACCCTGGAACATTCCGCCAGCTCCAACGCCCGCAATGGCTCTACCATCGATAAAAGCTGGCGAGCTAGGTGCTGAAGCGGAGGTAATCGACCCAGCTTCAGCTGATATGAACATCAGCATTGAATCCTTTGATCGTCTTTGCCTGGTTTATAACCTCAAATTTCAGGACCGAGAGCAAATATACAGTCTTGACTTGGAACAATCTGTAGAAAATGCCAAAGATCGGCTGAAACCCCGTCACAGTGAGCAGATAGGCAGAGCCATAGTAGCCAACCTCAGTGAGAACCTCGAACACCGTTGTGATCTTCGGGATCACTACCCCAATTATGGTCTTGTCGACGGCCACAGGAAGAGTTCTGAGGAGAAGAGCCACAAGAATAATGTCCAATCTCAAACCGGTTAGGTAGGACGCTATTTCGACAGACAGGACTAATCCTTTCCTCGGCGGCGCGCTCAAGCTCATTTCGCCTGCTGTGGGAAGAACGGTGCGGTCCTGTTCGAATTGCTCCGAGCTAATCGTGTCTGACGAATCTCGCCTATTGTCATGCGGGCTCTGTACTTTGGAGCTTCGCTTTTCCAGATGTGATGTTATTGGCGTTGTTGTTGTCATTGTTCCGGCTAAGACATCTACCTACTGGCGTGGCCAAACGAACGATAGCAGTTAGTCATAGGCTAGAAAGGCCTAACGAGTGTTTAGTGTTTTGGACAGGCGATACTTGGTTGCCTTAATACCCTTCCAGACATGGCAGCCACGTATCCATGTTGTGCCTACATATTTCCACTAAATCAAGTACTCGTTACAGCCGAGCAAGATCATTGCCTGCATTGCTTCGAGAGCCCTCAGCCAATGCCAAAGGTGAATTCAATGCCACACATTGGAAGGGCAACGCTCCTTTCGCACAGTAAATACCCCAGCATTACTTCCGGCATGGTAAAGGGGGGTCTCGCATGCGCTGAATCCTGCATGATGTTGGTTAAAGAACTCATGCCAACCACACATTAGTCCCGAGGCTGAGCTTTTAGCGTCGATAATCGCTAAGAGCCAGGTCTTGATTGAGTGATTGGTGCTTCTCATGAGGGGAAATTCGATTTGGCACACCAGGTATGATAACATAGCCTTGGCCTATAGCATTGCCCGTGACACTCATTCAGATGATTCGAAGCATCATCAATATAAACATTTGCTGCTCCAAAAGTAGCTTTCATTTTCCTTCTAGGTGTACGACTTTGCATCCATAGCAGAGTATTCAGCGTTTGTTGACGTTCTGATTGAGAGAAAGGGGGTGCGGGGATAGGGGATCATTTCTAAGTGGTCAGCCTTGTCGCCTCGGGCCTTCGGTCCGTCCCTCTCCGAGCGGACCCACTTATGATTAGATAGGGTTTGGATCATCTCTTAGCGTGTGGGGGTCATCTCGTAGATCAGCTCGTTGATAAACCACGCCATATACCAGCCTTGGACGTTATGTGGATATGTGACTCTAGAGCTATAGCTGCTACGCCGTAGACCAACGGACGGCGCGGCCGGATTCGTGTGCAGGAGGACCGCTCGGAGCGACGAAGATGTCTCAAGATATCGTGCCTCATCATGTTAAGACTATGAGAATATGCATTGGCGACCCTTGTTCAGACGGCGCAGGTAGTTGGATCAGCTTGATGCGGCACGTGCGCCGTTGCTTTCTGCTAGCTGAAATCTCATTGGGACCTCGAGTGGATCGGTATCAGCGGATAGCATTGGCTGGAAGTATGCCTCGGCATAGCTGAGATACCTAAGCACGGTAGGCTGGCACACGAAAAGAATGTGCTTGAAACGTGTTCTGTACCGTACTATACCATAATTTTCTAACCGTGTTTGGTCGTATTGAGACCTATGACCTTTAGCAGTGCTTCTCTTCTCCCACCCCTTTTCAACGTCCTGTCTATTTTTGTCATCAGTCTGCAAGATGTTTGAAGTATCATCGCTAAACTTTGCAGGTCTACTAAGTTTTCGGTATGTGTGCCTGGAATCTCTCATCATATTATGGATTGGCTGGAGACTGGACTCGATTCTCAAGACTGCCGCAAGATCCCCGGTACGTATTTAATCAGACGGTGCAGTGGAATAATCGATTTCTCTCTAATTTAGCAACAAAAATAGAGGAAGGTTATACTCGGACAATACCCCAGCATCTTCGGCATGTCGCTCAGTGGGCTGCTTTATCTTGTGGCTGCTCCTGAGATGCTACGCCATCATTATGTAAACATCCCTGCATTGGAAGGCTGTCAGATGCTTAATTTCTGTAGCGTACCGGCGTTCCTTATGCCGTGCAAACGCTCGAAGACTTCAACGTCCATGTTTCCTCGGAGGTTCACATCAAAGAGCTAAGTGAAGCGCCGGAGGACGAACTTTCTCTACACGCCTTAGCAAAAGATGTAAGCACCTCAGCAATGCTTCACAGGCAACATCATATCCAGTGCTGACCTTCGCGACTGAAAGATGCTTCAACCAAAGTACACAATGAACGGACTCGGTGTTCACGATGAGATGAGGGCGAATGGAAGCGTCCATAGTCGCGTCTTGGTGGTTCAGCTGAAGTCAAATCTCACAACACTTCAACCACAATTACAAGATGCAATTGCATCATCATTTGCACAGGAAATTGCCAATAAAGCAATGAATCCCGAGGGTGAGATCATTATACGACGTGCAACCATTATGACACTTACACCAGTCAGGCTTCACCGAAGTCCAGGCTCTCACAATGGCAAAGAACGTGGTTGTTAAAGCGAACAGTCATGCCTTCTTTGGAGATGTTCTTTGTAAGTGTCGAAATGATTCGGAAAACGAACGAGCAACTCATTTTGATAGCGGAAGATTCTGCTTTCCTGGAGGCCGCTCTGCGATATCCGGAAGACGTCTTTGTTGCTAGCGAGGCACTGCGCTTCACACCCTCAATATTAGCCCCGTATTTCACTACCAGCCCAGCTGAAACGGTCAGTGTGGAAGCTGATATGAGCTAGGGTAGTAGCATCCTTGATTACGAGGCAAGGGCAGGCTGCTAACTCTCTCGTGAAACGTCTGACTACAGTGGTCGAAGATCGCTTGAGGAATCGCCCTCTGGCAAGCTCTCTGCCGGAAGCCAGAACGGTTTGCGATTACATCATTGCCTCGTCAGAGGAATTGAAGCTGATAAACTTAGCCTGATTGTATACAATGGATGGTCGAGACCATGCCGCGCAATGACCCATGGCCGGCCGAGAAGATTGTTCAAGTCATACTTGGCCTGTGGTTCGCTTCTGTACACCAGCTTGCCATGGCACGTACAAGGTGTCCTCTCGTTCTCAGGGATTGCGAGGTTGACTTGTGACTTAGAGTGTTGTTTACGGCTTGTACGATCTGTGCACACATCCGGAATATATCCCGCTCCTCCGGAAGGAGGTGGTCGACAAAGCAGGGCAGGTTGACAAGCTGATTCTCATGGACAGCTTTCTGAAAGAGTCTGCCCGAATCTGTCCCTCAGATTCGAGTACGTAATTCGCTTTCTTCGTTTCCAATGTGGTTGTCTAAGATATGTGCCTAGTCTCCGTCCGCCGCAAAGCGCTTGTCCCATACACATTCTCGGACGGCACCCACGTCCCAGCTGGAAATGTAATATGCGTGCCACTACGCGCGATACTCCGCGACTCAGCATACTACAAGAATCCCGACGACTTCAACGGTTTCAGGTTTTGTAATGACACCGCCACAGAAAGCTTGTCCAAGCTCACTCATACCGAGCCTAAATTCCCACTGTGGGGTCTTGGGAGGAGATCATGGTAAGCTTGACCCGGAAGTCTTGATCCGAATCTTAAGCGGCAGCTGACCTATTTGCGTCCTTTCGTCAAAAGTCCAGGCAGATATTACGCCGTACACACGCTGAAATTGATCATAGGTCACATTCTGTCGGAATGTGATTTAAAGTTTGCAAATGGTAAAGGGGCTCGAACATTCTCCTGGAGATCAGCCACTGTTCCACTCTCAAGCACCACACTTTTGTTCCGACCGCGGGCTCCATGGAAACCTCACAATACTGCAATTTAGGTTACTGAACGCACACAGCACCCTGTTAGACTCAAGTCCATCATGTAGCGTTATGAAGACTCTTGCAACTCCTTGGCACTCGATGTCCCCAATATATATAATATCTATTGAAGATAGTACACTCATGTAGTTGACTACTTTGTGGCTTTGTTTACCTAGAACGACGCGGTCAGCTTCAGTGTGCAGTGCTAAGGTTGCGCAGGAGTCTTGATGTAAGTTTTTGTGAATGACTTCATCATACAGCAAGTAGCAGATGCTTTTCGCGGTGCTATATTTCCTTCCAGGACACTGCGGCAAGATCAGGGTTCCGCACTTGGAGGGTCATTCGCAGCAAACTGTCTTCTACGATCTTGACAACCCGCAGTCTCGCCTGTTCTATCGTTTCCCTGGCTCCGGCCACCGGATACACACGGTGCTTGAAGAACAAGGAAGCCACCACAGCCACAAATTCAACTTGAGAGAACTTCTTGCCAACGCAGACTCTTGCTCCACCTGACCAGGGAAAGTACGTTCCTTTCTTTGGCTCGAATAGCGTTTCCTGCTCGAGTTGACGTTCAGTATCTGCGCCGGCTTTGACCGAGTTTCCAAGTAGCCACCGTGATGGACGCCATATCAACGAGTCCTCCCCCCAGTAACGAGGATTGGTGTGCATTGCGAATATGTTCAGCATTACTAAAGTATCCGGGGGTATAAGATGTGCTTGACCATTGATACTAAGAAGCTGTGAGTGATCGTTCGTGTATTTGGGAATTGCGACGATAGGACTGTAAAGTCTGAGAGACTCCATCTGTTCACTGTCAGCTTGGACTCGTTTACACCTAAAGACGTGATAGAGGGCAAGTCACTGACCATAACAGCACGGCAACGTTTCAATCTCGGGAACTGATTGTAGTCCCATGCCTGGTTGTAGGGTTGGCCACCGAATACCTCCTCGATCTCTTCAGCCAGCCAAGCTTGCCACTGCGGATAAGCTGCAAGAAGCAAGATGCTGTATGTCAGGAGGTTACCAGTCGTCTCATGTCCTGCGAAGTTGTAGAGAAACAGGTTCCCGTAGATCTCATCATCTGTCAGGCCTTTTAGGACAGTGCAGTCTTTGTCGTCTGGTGTAATGGCTTGCTGGGCCTCTTCGGAGCCTCTTACCAATGAGCTCATCAGGTTCGCCGCTCCGGGCGCTCTTTGAGAGATCAAGTGCTTTTCTCTCTCTAGCATATTAGTCATGTGTCTTCGAAACTCGGTGGTCGCCTGGCTAGCTCTCGCCCAATTCTTCGGTACGACTGGGTACTTCAAGAGTAGCTTCGGAACAGCAATGACAACTAGGGTGTACTCCAAGATCAAAGACAAGGCTTCCCGATATGTCATTGCGAAGGCGGACCCAGATGGCTCCCTTGCACTCGCGAAAGAGTAGGATGTCCCAAATCCCGCACTAGCCAAAACATGTAGTGATAGTATCCTTGTATCCAGGGCGGTGCTCTTGACACCCTTTGAATCATGATTCTTCCACCAGTCGAGCATTCCTTGTGCCTGTCGGAGGGATTCAGCCCAGACCAGGCCACTGTTTCGCTCATTGAACGGAGGCGCTGTAATCTTTCGGTGGCGTACCCAATCATGACCTTCTACCTGGAGAGTATGAGTCTGTTGCCAGAATAGGGTGAGAGGGGTCCTACCGTGTTGGCGTTCCGGCCAAAGATTTCGAGCATTTCTATGCACCGATCAGAATATCTTTCAACGCCACGATTACTATAAAACATGAAAAATCGCAAGCAAGTTCATGAACCTACTGTACAGGTGGACAGGCTTCTGGAAGTCTTTGCGCCGTAGGAACACATCCTCTATTGCCTCTGGATTCGCGAGGAACAATTGATTCTTGGCTGGATTGACATGCATGAAAGCGTCTCCCAGCTCCGAGTGCATCTTGAACTTATCATGATAACACCATCCCAATCGATTGTACCGAATGAAAGCCCCTAGACCGAAGGGCAAATATGGGCAAATAGGTATTATCACTTTCTGAACAAGCATCCAAAGTGGATCAATTGGGTCAAAGGGACTCAGAAGGATGGGTAGATTGGTCCGCTTTGCGCTTTGGCGATTGAGGTTCAGAGAGTATATGGATCGCAGTAGCCATACTAGGGGTGCCAGGCAGCACAAAGTGCAAATAATCCCGAGGAAGGCCATTATGGTAGCCCAGGCACAGTGCGCTTGACCACTGAGATAGGCTGTTTATTCTAGACTGGTTACCCCACCAACGATAAGGGTCAGTTAGTCAGCATGCTGGAGCCTGGCCGTAAGATAGTCATACACGTCCCTACCCTAGAACTTGTCCTTTGGATTTTTTAGCAATCATCAGATACCCACTAGCGTAAAACTTTTCTTTGCAGTCGGTATCATGACGTTACTCCGGAATTCGAAACGCCACGTTACCGAGTTGAATTGTTGACAGCGATCTCTAAGGCAACTGATTGTGGACGGCGGAACCCGCAGCTACGTTCGCTGTTCGTCAACATGCATCATTGCGGAAACGCGCCAATCAGCCTGATTCATGGGCTCTCGGGATGGATTCAGCATACGGCACGACCTGCAGCTACATGCGTGTTCGTGACAATCCACCAGTTAGATTATTTTGACTCTGCGAGGTAACAGAAACGAACAAGGCTGTGGACTACTGGGGTATTGAAGTCGTGCATGACATGCGTCATGTAGGTAGGCCACAAGGTAAACAGTAGTAGTGCACGTCTGATCCAGTATATCAATGGGCCTCAGACTTGCATCAACGTTGCCTCTTGTCCTTACAATCGTGATTGAGTGACTGGTTACCGACACTCTTAGCCCACTTTCTCCAGCCTGATGCAATCAAGAGCGATTACCGGGCATCGCCTGTCTCATTTTCAACGCCTATTCGTTGGCGCAACTCATTACATTGAACTTAATTTGATCACCTCTGAATCTTGACCAGACTCCAACAACCTGTCAACCAAGTTTACTCCTTCTGCATCGACTGTGCTCTCAGATACCACGATACCACGGGAATGTTAGCGGTGCAAATTACGGAATTGCCGATGCATTTTTATGAAGCCTTCTTTCATGCCCCAGTCACTCTGCTTGTTTTGATCATGGCATTGCTACTATGGCGGCTATGGACTTTTACCATCCTCCCATGGCTAAGTCCCAAGGAACCCAAGGAAGTGCCATACTGGATCCCATGTAAGTTGAACTCGTGAACCAGTGCTTCTCAATCTGACACCGTCGTATTCAAAGATATAGGTAATATATTCCCCAACAAGCCCAGCGTCGTCGTTTGAGCTGATGGAAATGCCTTTGGTCTACCAGCCCACGCAATCGCCTTCTTCAAAGACTCACATGGAACGCTTACTTACGGAAGGTATGTTATCGGCTGAACACAGCCCTCATAGTATAACGTACTTGAGTCATATACTCAACGCTCCCTAAGAGTCTGGCTGTCAGGGGAGGCTAATGTGCGACCAGAGAATTTTTCGGCAACACTCGCGAGCCGTATGCCATTACAGTTGCTGGAGAGAAGCTTTACATTATCACTTCTCCCCACGACGTATCGACGGTATACAAAAACATTGTCACACTTACATTCGATGACTATATCCGAGATATGATGTACCAATTTGGCGGATCGGAAGATGCGGTTCACAAGATGTGGCAGGATCCTGGCAAAGACGGCCAAGGTCGAGCATTACTGAGTCCAAACCCAGTCCACAAGAATCTGGCGAGGCTAGGCGAGGATTTCTACCGGCAACAATTGCATCCAGGCACAAACCTTGAAACCTTACAAAGTCAATTCATGCCGAACATCCACAATTCGCTGATTTACGAGGTTATACCAGAAGAAGTCATCATCTCATCCACGAAAGGCGAAAAGACGGTCTCTTTGCTCGGATGGGTCCGTGGGGTTTTGTTGGACTCTGCGACCAGATCGTTCTTCGGTCACCGTCTCCTGGACATCGATCCCAACTTGTTCCAAAGCTTTTTCGATTTTGATGACAACAGCTGGAAGCTTACTTATCATTTACCTCGCGTGTTTGCGAGGGAAATGTACTTAGCCAAAGAAAAAGCGACTGACGCGTTATTCAAGTACTTTCAATTGCCGAAAGAAGAGCGACCTGGAGCGGCTTGGCTTGTTCGGACATTGGAGAGCGAAATGAGAAAGCTAGGTATACAAGAATCGGACATCGCAAGCTTCGTGATGATGATATATTGGGTGTAAGTTGAAGCGTTTTACACTGTGAAAAATTTCGACCCGAGACTTCACCTCTAATACTCCACTGACTGTGACTGGTAGCATCAATGGCAACGCGTACAAGCTTTGTTTTTGGATCCTGGCCTATGCGCTTCACGACGAGAGTCTTCTGACGTCGATTCGTGATGAGATCGTCCCTGTGGTCAACGAAGGTCTCACTGGCCTAGAGTCCAGACTCGAGCGTTGCGCTCTCCTCGACTCTGTCTACAACGAAACCCTTCGCCTTACAGCATCATCGTCCTCCGTCCGCACCGTCCTCTCGACAACAGAAGTAGGTGGCAAGCAGCTCCGTAGCGGCACTAAGGTCCTCATACCTTACCGCCAATTGCATCTCAACGAAGACGTCTGGGGAGACGACGCCAAGACCTTCGATTCAGAACGCTTCCTCAAGAACAAAGATCTTGCCCGCAACTCCAGCTTCAGACCATTTGGTGGTGGCACGACCTACTGTCCGGGCCGCTTCCTTGCAAAGCGGGAGGTTATGACGTTTGTGGCGCTGCTCATTTACCGTTTTGATATTACTCTGGCTGTCAACCCTGCTCTGCCAGCCAGCAAAGACAAGGCGGCCAAGCCGGCTTTCCCTCGACTTGAGGAACAGAAACCCTGCTTAGGCATCATGGGCCCTACCAAGCACCATGATGTATGCTTGAGGGTTAAACCGGCGAAGCGATGAACTGGAAGATTTTCTCATGCCACTCGTCGCTGACTTCACAGGCATTGGTGGTTCTTATATAGCCAGTCGATGGAAGCGAAGTTAAAGATGAAGATTCTCGCACCCGGTACTCTGGCGAAGAAGGTCTGTTTGCAGAGGGTATGGACACTTGGGTTGATTTTAAAAGCTGGGATTGGAGGTTGCTCGGCCAGGTCGAGGGCACATCTCGATTAGGGAAACAGGGTTCCCACGCCGTTTATCTCGATGTACTGTGACGAGGGCGTGGCGCACAGGAACGCAAAACGGCGTATCGGAGAGGGAGGAAAAGGACGTGAGAGTCTGCAAGATTAATATGCGGGAATGTGATGAGCGCAGGGAGTATCGTAATATCCGACTTCTTGCAGAAAGGCTGAATTTCAATATCCCCGAGCGTGCATGGAATAATTTAGGGTACGAATATAACCTTTTACATCATGGACTGGATAGTGCAGTTGTGAGTTGGATTGATCTGTAAGCATAGATCACATTTATAGAAGTTGGAGTGTTAAGGGATCTGTACCGAGGTGAAGCTCAGGCACTAATCGATATCTTCCTTAGAAGGCTAACTCTAGTATAAAGGTATTACTATTAGACAGGTTTTACAGTCCCGATTTTAAGCGATTATTTAATATTATTTAATAGTTAATAGTTATATTAAGCTATAGTATTTACTAATTATATAGATTATTAGATTAGTAATTTAATTATTAAATTAGTAATTTAATATAAATAATAGCTTAATTAGACTATTATTTTAATATCCTTTATAATTAAACTATTATTTACCTATATTTATATCTATTCTATCCCTCTTATAACCTTCCTCTATTATTATTAATAGTTATTATATACCTCCTAGGTATACTTTAAAGTCTTCTAAGGATATTCCTAGTATTAGTACCTTTACTATTACTATTATTAGTACGCTAGATCCTCCTTCTATATCTTTATAACTAAAGATCTTAATATAACGCGATAAATATATAATATCTATATATTTATATAATTAGTAGGAAGATATTATTACTAGCCTCTATATAAATATACCTCTTACTTTCTAGAAACCTCTTAATAATAATAATATCCTTCCCTTATATTCCTCTTAACTTATATTATAAAAGTCCCCTTATAAAGAAAAAGGTTATAAGAAAGCTAGGCTATATAATATAAAGCTATTATAGTAATTAAAGAGGTATAAGAGAAGGGGGACTAAGAGCTTAAATATCTTATTATTAAATAGTTATAATAAGAAGTATAAGAGAGGTAGATAGAAGGAATAAAATATATATAAAAGAATACTTCTTAATATTAAGGAGATAATAATATTTATTAATTATATACTTATTAAAGTAGGTATATATAAACTTTCTAGTATAAATTTATAATAGAAGGAGGTATAATAGGACTTTAAGGTATATATCTACTATTCCTACTCTTAGAACAGCTATTAATAAAAGGTAGTAGTACTACTTAAATAGTATAAGTATAAGAAGGAATATAATAAGAGATCTAGGTATATAATAATAAATAATAACCTTATATAAGTACTAGATTAATAGTAATTAATAGCTAATAAAGTTTAAGCTAGAAAATATAAAAAGAAGTAAGATATAAAGGATAAAAAGGAGAAAATCTAGGATTATAATACTAGATAAGATATACTCTCTACTTACTAAGGTAAAAGATTATAAAGGAAATAGAAAATACTAGTTCTAATAAAATTCCTTCTTATAAAGAAAATAATAAATAAGACTTCTTCTTAAAAGGCTTATATATCTTAATCTTATTTATAATAATATTACTATTACCTCCTAGTATAAGTACTATATTAAAAGGTTCTCTCTACTAGTAGTAAAGTCTAAGTCCTTAATATTAGAGTAATACTAGCTACTAGAGTAATATTAATATTAAGAGTAATTTTAAAGATAAAACTAACTCTATTAATAGTACTATCTATTAGTTATAATAATTATAATAGTAGAATAAAAAGAAGAATAAGGGGATAAGGTTATAAAAGGATAGGTAAAGACTTAAATAAATATAAAGGTCTTATCTAACTTAGGATATAGCTACTATTTTAGTTAATTTTATAAAGTAAAGTTTAAAATTCTTTAAATCTTATAATATAATAACTCTAGTAATAATACTTATAAGTCTTAGTAAGCTTATATTAATAAGTAGTACTTAGACCCTTCTATCTACTAATATTAATATATCTATAATAATTAGTAACTAGGACCTAGCTTTAAGTAAGAAGCTAGAAGTTATTTATAAATAGTAACTTAAGATTAATAAGGAACTTAAATTTTTAATTAATAAAATAGAATATATTTATAATATATTAAATACGCTTTAAAGAAGTTATAAGCCTTTATAACTTTACTAAAAAAGTAAATAGGGGCTTAAGAAGACCTTCTTTTAATACTTTATATAAACTAAGTCTTATATTAATAGTACTTAAGTAAAGAGATAGAATAAATATAAAAAATATTAGAAAATATTACTAGTAAGATTAGTCTTACTATCTCTATAAATAATAATATATTAAGCTATCTCTAGATATTTAATAGAGAGGTTATAGATATAGTATAATTATATATTAACTAGCTTAATAGTACTAAGGATATAAATTAAGTAAGTAATAGTAGAGACTTTAAAAGTAATAATAATAATAGTAAGTAAAGGAGAAATACTATTAAGGATTTTTATATAAAAGTTAATAAGGAGCTTAATAAAGATAGAGTTAATAATATATAGTAGGAATACTATAAGACTAGTAGATATAATATTTAAATATATTTTATAACTCTAGTATATAAAATAATATAAAATAATATAAAATAATAGAATAACTAATAGTATAAACCCCTAATATTTAAGTAATTTAAGATTAGGATATTTTAGAATAAAAAGTAGAAAAACTAAATAGGATATAGAAGTAGAAACTTTAAGTAAGAATAAAGAAATAAGGCTTTATAAGATACTTACTATTTTATAATAATTATATAAATAAGTTATATTACTTAATAAGGGCGAGTTTCTTATATTTCTTATATATATTATAGATTTAAGCTACTTTATAACTTATCTTTATAAGCTTCTTTATAATCTTAAATTTAATAATAAGCTCTTTATTAGTAATATAATCTATAATCTAATAGTATTATAGTATTAGAGTTAGGTAATTATATATAAATTATAAGCTTATAATCTCTTTAATTATATTATAAGGCTTTATATAAAGAAATATATCTAAGTAATTATTAGATAGAGTTAATTACTAATAAATATTAGTAGATTATTAAAGGCCTTATTCTAAATTAACTAGATACTATATTTTAGCCTTATAAATAGATAAAGTAGTTTATTAATAGTACTACTACTTAATAGATATTACTAATAAGTATTAACTCTAATTTTATTCTATACTTAAAGGTATTTATTACTTAAAGTATTTATATTATTCTAAAATTATACTTAATAGTAATTTATATACTAGCTATTCTTCTATTAAACTTTCTCTTCTATATATTTAAGTAGCTTATATATAGTAATATAATAAATTCTATATACTTATAAGCTTTATTACTAAATAGATCTAGAACTTACTACTTCTAGAATACTTAATATAACTAGTCTTATATACTAGAAGTTTATAGTATTATTAAATTATTTACCTTTCCCTTAAATAGATTATATAGTATATTAATTAGACTATCTAGATATATTACCCCTAATTATATTATATTATATACCTTCTTATATATAAAGTAGAAGAACTTCTAGTCTTCTTTTAATTAATAGAAGCGCTAAAATATTCTATTAATAAACTCTTAAACTATAAACCTCTTATATATTTTACTTATATATTTAATTACTCTTATATACCTCTAGATTCTATTATATTTAAGAATAGAATACTAGTATAAAATAGAATTATAATAATTATATAAATACTTAAGAATATTATTAATTATAATAAAAATAAAGGAGGAAGACTATAAATATTATTATTAATTTATATAAGAGATATAAGTATAAGAATTTTATTAAAATAAAATATAAAGTAAGTTCTAAGCTAGGCTAATAATTATATTACTAGGTAATACTTTTAAAGTTAAAATAAGTAAGTAATTAATATATCTTATCTTTAATAAATTAGAATATCCGCTTTATTTACTTAGATAGGAAATTATTAAGACTCTACTTCTTACTCTAATATTTAACTAGTAGAATATAAGTATATTAAAGAACTTAGCTAATATAATATAAATTAAGGATAAGAAGGACTAGAATAGCTATATATATAAGTTCTTTATTAGAATTAATATTTATAATATATTATTATTAATAATATAAATAATTATTAAAAGGGGTTTTATAAGTAAATTCTAAATAGGTAGATAGGGCTAGAACTAAGTAGTAATAGCTTATATTTAAGTAAATCTAAATAAAGCTTAGTATATAACTAGATCTATATAAATTATTAAATAAATATTAAATAATCTTATTATAAAACCTATCTATTATATCTAAGAATTCTTAGTTAGTAAAATTTAGTATATATAACTTTAATTTATATATAAAGCTATCTAATTTATCTTTAAACTTAGTAGTAGAGCTATTAAGGATATCCTTACTAATATACTTATTAATAAAGTTAATAAAGTATAAGTAAGCCTATTACTCTAGCTTATTATCCTCTTATTATACTTAAGTCCTACTTAGAAATAGAATAGTTAAGAAGTAGTTTAAGTCTTTTATTTTAGTTATAATATAAGTAGTAGACTTACTTAGAATCTAGTATAATCTATTTATAAGGTATTTCTTAAAGGGGATAAGAATCTCTTTAAAACTATATTAGTAGCCTATTATATTAATAATTTATATCTTATTAGTAAATAATTATTCTACTTTTAATACTATATATAATATATTACTAGAATTTAGACTAGGAATAAGCTTTATTAGAATTAGTAGCTTTTTAATATAAATATCTAATACTTTAATAGTTAAAGCTATCCTTATAAGATATAAATTATAACTTATCTAAGTAGTAATCTTCAAGTCTATCTTATCTTTAAGAAGCTTCTAAGTTAGATAACTTAATAGTATTATAACTATTATATATTAATTATTTATAAGAGCTACCTCCTTATAATTAATATTAGTAGTAAGATAAATTAGAAAGAGGCTACGTTTTAATTAAATAGTAATAGATCTTTAATTTTAATAAAGCTAGAAGACTCTATCTTAGATCTATAATTTTATTAGATTAATATTATATATAACCTCTCTATTATTAAAGATAAGCCCTTCTACTAAGATAATAAGTAAGTAGTTATATTTATAAAGTCTTATTATCTTATTATCTTATTTCTTTAAATATCTAGAATAGTTAATAATAGTTAAATTATCTATTATACCTCTAATACTATTTAATATTTATATATTAATAGAGTAGCTTTAAGTATATTAGCTATTTAAAGGAGCTTCTTTTATTATTCTAAGTTATAATAATAAGTTATATAATTTAATTAGTATCTTTTCTAGTATTTATAGTTATAATAGATATTATAGTAAGACTAAGTTATAAAGTTATTAATTAAAAAGCTTATTCTCTTTATTAATAGCCTCCCTCTTATATTAACTCCTAGTTAAAGTAGTATAATAATTAATATATAGAATATATTATAGATATATAAGATATATATAATATATAATAGATTCTAATACTAATAATTATAGGATTAATATAAGATAATAACCTTAAATAGACTAGGATTCTTAAGTAATTATATAATAAATTAAGTTCTAGTTAATACCTAAGATTTATATACTTTATTAGAGAAAGAATATTCCTAGATAACTACTTAAGAAGTAGCTATTATATAACTAACTAATCTACTATCTAATAAATCTAATCTTAAATTCTCTCTAGTATCTATTATTCCTATAAATTAGTATATCTCTCTTATTTCTTCTAGTTTCTTTTCCTATATATTAAGACTAACTAGCTCTCTATCTTTCTTCTACTTTATATATTTCTAATATATAGTATTTACTATATACTATAAATCTAACTAAGAACTAGTATTAGACTCTCTAAGATATATTATATTAAGAATTATATTATAGTAATTACTAGTTAATTATACTATTAGTATATTTATATATAAGTCTTATAATCTTTTTAAAGATACTTTAATATACTTATAAGTTAAATAAGTCTTAAGTAGAATATTATTTAATCTAGAGATTATATATATACGTTTAAATAATATAATACCCTTATTAAAAGATATTAGATCTAAGGTCTTAATATAAGTTATAACTTAGGGAATTAATATAACTAGCTTATTAAAGTAATAAATATCTTATAATAGATAAGATCTTATATAACTATATAGTAAGATAACTATTCTCTTATATACCTTTATATTATTACTAATTTAATATTATTTATAATCTCTTATCTAGTCTCTATTATAATTTAATATAAAGGTTCTATTAAGTATACTAGATAGTATAATTTAATAGTAGTTTTAAGGGGTATTTTACCTTATTCTAAGAGTACTCTACTAGCTTTATATCTTTATATATAATTCTATACTAGTATAGTTACTATAAGCTTAATTTTAGCCTAGTAAGTTAAATCTTTAACTATTATTAAAGGTACTAGAGAGTTAGAGTTAAAGTAGATTAGTTATAAGACTTAGAGAAAATTAAAAAACTAACTTTATACTTAAATTCTAATTTATACTATCTCTATACTATATTATAATATAATAACTAAAATCTAAAAAGTATAAATTCTTTATAAGGCTCCTTATTCTAATTATTACTATAATTCTTAATACTTTAAATTATTATAATAGATATTAGTAGAGAAAGAGTATTTTATAAGATTATATATAGTATATACTTATATCTACCTTATCCTTCTACTATTATAACTTCCCTCTTTAATTATTAATTATAATTCTAAAAAATAGAAGTTTTATATATTTCTTCTATTATTAATTTATAAGCTAACTTTAAATTTATATTCCCTCTTTATAATATATTAGAATATTCTAAAGATTTAAGTCTTATAAATAACTATTATATAACTAATTATACTTATAAATACTTATAAATAGTAAGAGTAAGATATTTACTAAGTACTATTTATAAGTATTTATAAGTATAATTAATTAAGTATAAAAAGACTATATTAATTATATAACTAATTATACTTATAGAAGCTTATTAATAGTTAGAATAAGATATTTAATAAGTACTATTTATAAGTATCTCTAAGTATAATTAATTATATATAAAAAGAATCTATTATATATACTAATTATATAATTAATAAGACTTATAAATACTTATAAATAGTAAGGGTAAGATATTTAATAAGTATTATTTATAAGTATTTATAATACTAATTAGCTTAGTATAAAAAGAATCTACTATATATATTAATTATATAATTAATAAGACTTATAAATACTTATAAATAATAAGAGTAAGATATTTAGTAAGTACTATTATATATATTTATAATACTACTTACTTAAATTTAAATTATATCTTATCTTATATTACTATTTTATAATTACTTAAATAGTATTAATATATAATAAATATTAGGCCTAGTATTAATTAAATAGTTAATAGTAGGTATCTACTACTTTTATACTAGGAAAGACTAAGTCTTAATATTATTAGCCTCTACCTTATTATTATTTATAAATAACTAGTTATAAGTAAACTAGTAGATTTACTACTATTAATCTTAAGTATAATAAGTTTAAATTAAGTAAGATACTAATTATAAAACTATTAGATAATAATATAATATACTAGTAGTACCTACTATCTTAAATTATCTAGTTAATTAAATTTAATTTAATATTACTTAGGTTTTTCTTATCTATTACCTATTATCTTATAAGAGTTATAATTACCTTAATATTACTAGTTTATTATAAGCTACCTTACTACTACTATAAAAGAGAAATAAAGGAAAAAGAATACTTAGAATTAAAGATATTATATAAAAAAGAAATTATTATAAGAGGTAGTAATAAACTTATATATAATTACCTTTAATCTAACTTACTAGACTAATAAGCTAATTAAGCTATTATTTTCTACTATTATTAATAGGATTTAATCTAAGATAGAGATAATCTTTTAAGATATAATAATAAAACTTTTTATAAATTAGATATATTCTAAGGTTATTAAGGACTTAACTTAGGCTTTAACTCTTATTATTATAATAATAGTCTTATTATAATTTAAGCCTCTTATCTTATAAAGTAATATATTAAGTAATATTTTTATAAGATTAAAAGAGTAATATTTTCTTCTTAGTATAAGAATTCTAAGAAGATATATCTTACTTATTAATAGTAGCCTTATAAAGTCTAGCTTAACTTAAGTTAAAGTATCTTTAACTCTTAAAGTATAATAGGATTTCCTATCTCTCCTCTATTCTTTTATATCTTTTTACTATCTAATCTTATATATCTATCTTTATCCCTAGCTTATTTATATCTATTAAATCTACTATTCTCTACTAGCTATTTAAGAGGTCTAAGATACTCTTTAATAGAGTATTACTTTTAATTAAAATAGCTACCTTAATAGACTAACCGTTTTTTTAGTACTTAGAAGTTATTTTTAGTATTAACTTAAATTACTAAACTACTTATAACTAGCTTATATCTTATATAAGTTTAGTATTATATAACTTTATAAATTTAATTCTAAATTTAATTCCTTGTAATTAGTTTATATCTTAGAATACTATTATAAGTAAAGCTAGAAGTTAAAAAGAAGGTTAATATAACTTAATATACCTAGAGATATAAAGATAGATAGAAATAGAAGTATCTTAAAAGTAGTCCCTTTATAATTAATAGAATTAATTCTATTATAACTAGCTTACTAGCTTTATCTTTAATTAATATATTATAAATATTTAAAGTCTACTTACTTTTAAAGACCTTTAAGTAATTAATACTCCTTCTTTTATTTATATTTATAAAGCTTCTTAACCTCTTATTATCTATTCTAATATCTAATATTATAGTATCTACTCCCCTATTATAATTAAAGTCCTCTAGTTCTATTAAAAATACGTTAATTATATAAGTACTACTAGATCTAATAATTAAAAGCCTAATAATAGTAATAAAAGAGTATTAAATTAGTAATATATAGAAGGTAATTAGAAATAAAGTATTTATATTAGAAAGTATACCTCTACTATTTATAATATTACTAGGAAAGCGCTTAGAAGTAATAGACTATCTTATTATAATTCTTAGTATATTATTTATAAATAATAATATTAGGAATCTACTAGAATACTAATATATTACCTTTAAAACTAAGGAGAGGTTATAATACCTAGTAAATTATCTTTATTAAAGTTTATTTAAAATTAATAGTAGCTTCTTCTATTATAACTACTAATATATTATACCCTTATAATAAGCTTAGTCTTTACTTCTAATACTAATAGATTTAATATAAGCTCTACCCTTATTTAAAAGAGTTAATAAAGTTCTAATAAAGACTTAGGAAAGATATTTAAGATATCTCTAATATTAGAGTCTTATCTTTATAATAGATAAGATAGAGTCTATTAAAGTATAAATCTTATATTAGATAATAAACTACTATTAATTAAAAATATACTAGGTTATTTAAATATCTTATTAATAGACTTAGTTATAACTCTACTACTATTAGCTATTAAAGAGATTAAAACTTATATATTAAAGCTAGATATATTAAAGCTAGCTAGCTTAAAGATAGTTATACTAACTACTTTTATATTTTATAATATTAAGGAATATACTAGTAAAGCCCCTTAAAATAATAACTTAATAATTAAAGGGTTATTAGATAGAGTTAAGTTAAGATTTCTTTAAGTAGAAGCTACTCTTAAATTAGCCTAGAAGCTATTTTATAATTATAGTTAATATTATATTTAAATCTTATATACTTTATAATTACTAATAATATTACTATAATTAAATAATATAAGCTATTACTATATATCTACTATTCTTTAAAAGAGTAGATTAATTATATTAATAAGTACCTTTCTTATAATTATATATTATAAGGTAATCTACTTATACCTCTTAATTACTCTAATATCCTCTCTTAGAATAACTCTTATAATAATTATATTAATATTACCTAGAAACTACTTCTAACTACTTTTAATCCTTTTATTTACTTTAATTTTATAAAGTTAGAGTCCTAGCTCTAGCTTAAGATAAATATAATAGTAGTTAAAATTAAATATATATAAGATATTAATAGTTTCCTTATAAGAATTATTACCTTAGTAGTATATAAAGATATATTCTATTTAACTTATAAACTATCTTTCTTATAATATATTATCTAGTTAGATTAGATTAAATTTATAAGAGTAATAACTTATAAAGTAATATAACTTTAACTTAAATAGAGTATCTTTAATACTAGTTATAACTTTAAATTCTATATCCTATTATCTAGAGATAAATCACTTATAAGTACAAGTAATTTATAGACTACTAAGGATTTAGTTCGAAGTAATTTAAAAATCTTTAGGTAAATTACTTTATAATTATTATTAGTCCGTTTTAGAAAGTAAAGAGTAGGTTTTCAACCGCTTACTAAGCGCTTTAAAACGGTAGTCTAAACTTCCTAATCGGGCTTAGTCTTAATTTTCTAGAATTTTTGAAAGTTAGCTAAATTTTTAATATTCCGCTAGGGCTAGGTAATCCGTAGCTAGTATAAGCTTATTAATTCTTACTCGTTCCTTACAAGATATAATGAATATGATTTCTAGAAAATAATATCGTTGTAAAGAGCTCGCTTAGAGCTTTATAACAAGCTATTTTTAGTAAGAAATTATAGAGAACTCGTTAAGTTATTAAGACTTCTATTCCTCTATCTATTAAGTACTCTAGTAGTAATATAAATAGATAGAATCTACTAAAACTTTATATATAGGATTTATAGAGTAGAGTGTTATTAAAAATTAATTAAAGAGTTTATATAATATAGATAAGTATTAAGAAAGTTATTAATATTAAAAGAATAACTAATATAATTTCTTTAAAGTCCTCTAGCTAATCGATTATAACTTAGTATATATATAGGAATATCTCTTAGAATACATTTTTATATATATATATAAATAATCTAGATAGTCCCTTACTTACCCTTAAAGAAAGTATAAAATTATCTCTTATTAATAAAAAGTTATTAAGATAGAAAGTAAAGATTAGTAGTTAGTACTAGGTAACTACTCGCCTATATAAATATTAAGGTTTAAGGTTTAAGACGGTTTAGGAGCGTCTCTAGTAAGCGATAAACGTCTATAACTACGTATCTTCTTCTATTCTCTTCTTTCTTCCTTAATAGTCTAATAAATATCTATCCTTTCTAGTTTATTCTTAATTCTAGGTAGGAAATCGATATAACTCTTCTAACTACTATGGAATATATCTCGATTCTCGGGGATACTAGCTTTATAACTTGTCGTGGTTATTATTACTCTATTCTTCCCTTAAGTATTTATTCTTATTTCTAAGGGAAACCGTATCAACTTTCCTTTAAGACTAGAGAGGAAATACTTTAAGAGATAATAAAATACGCTAGTCTTATTTAGGATAAAGACGACCTTAAGAAGACTTGAATTTCAAGCTCTTTCCCTTTCTTCTTTCCTGATCTCGCTCTTTATAACGACGGTCTAGCGTACTAAGACTATTCATATATAGTTAGATTAAAAAACCGTATATAATAACATTATAGGGATATCTATTCTTAGGTGAATCCTCGGGGAAAAGGGCGAATTCCAAAGACTTCTAAAGAAAAGAACCCTTAGACTACGGGAGTTAGCTGTTAATAGTTCTTCCATTCACCTCCTAGTCATTCCTATTTTAGAGTCGACTCTAAAAGACCCTTTTCGGATCGATAGACTAGGCCTAGAACGGCTAGTTCGGTGGAAGAAGAACGAAACGAAGATGAAAGCGAAATTCGCTCCAAACGATCCGAGGCTCTTTCAGCCTTTTCTCAAGGTATTACTCGAATATATTTCTAGGAAATAGTAGTACTAATAGTATATATAGAGCCCCGAAATTAGGAATCCGAATGGTCTCGTCTAGACTCTAAAATCCTCGAGTTTCGAATGAAAGAAATACGAAAAATCGAGAAAAACCCCTACGATAACCCTAGTCCCTAGCTAGAAAGAACCCGATAGGCTTTATATCTAGATAGGCTAGACCGGATCGAGCTAGTCGCTCTCGTAGGGGAGCCGGATACGCCTTTATTAAAGGTTATCTAGGCTAGTTTTAACGAACTCGCTTGAAAATTATAATAAAGCCTATTAAGTATAGGGTATTTCGGACGTTTTCAAATAGTTCGGACTGAAATCAATTAGTTCCGAGCTAAGCCCCTTCGGGCGTACTAGGATCCGAGTCAAATTCCGACGTATTCTCGTTCTTTCAAGTAAATTCTCGCCTTTTTCGTCCGAACTCAAGAGTCTACGACGTCGGCTTCATTTCCAGACTATTCTTTCACGTCTATTCAACAGTCTAGATATCATCGTCTAGTCCGAATTGCCTCGGAAATCGAAAACCCGGAAGAATTCGTCGAAACCCTTCGGAAAACATCGGAAGACAAGGATTCCTCCGACGACGCTAGCTAAATCGAGACTAGCGACGAAGACGAGTTTAGTATTAATAAGAATACTCGGATTCAGGCCCGAAATTCTAGGAAGATCGCTCCTCTTTCTCGTCTAGAAAAAGCTTTACTAGACTTTTTAATCGCTCTTCTTAATTAATCCGCTTCTAAAGACGAATACGAGCTCCCTTTTATCGACACCCTAGCCGTATTAAGTCTAGATTAAAGAGGTTTTAAAGGTATTAATAGCTATCCTTTAATTTTATCCTATATTTTAAAAATCGGACGTTTTCTCGTTTTACGACTCGCTTTTAAAAATTCTTCCTCTATCGAGTCTAGACTAGACGACTCAAGCTCGGTTTCTAGTACTAATAGTACTATAGAAGAACGTTTTCCTAGCCCCGGAGCTTAAAACGGACCTCTTTTATAACTAGAAACGCTTATAAATTAATTTCTCGTTTAGGGTTCTCGATCGCCTTTCGAATAGATGTTAGACCTTCGAAGCTACGGACTAAAGATAGCCCGAAGTATAACTTCTTCCGGCTATATCGACTAGGAAGGAGAGACTATTATTTATAGAACCCTTTTATTACGACCCGTAACCTTTAGAGGTAGTTAGGGTCTAAGGTAGATCTCGTAGAGAGGAGTATTAAGGAGAAGGCAAGTAGGCTTTATACTAAACTAGTCTAGTATAGAATTATATTTAGTGTCTAGGAGATTAGTCTAGTAGATAATATAAGTTAAGCACGAAGCTCCTATCTAGAGGGAAAGTAACGCCATCTATATAGATATAGGAAATCTATACTTGTACTAGTCGCTAGTAATCAACCTATATTAACTAGAGCGATTAGGTCGAGCGATTACTCGACTTATTATACTAAGGTATATTCGACTTTAGTAAGCGCTTATAGCGTCTACTAAGGCTCTAGTACTAAGGTTATAACACCTTTCTTTCTTAATAGCTAATTTTCGAGAATTTATTTATAAGCTTATCTCTTCGACTCGAGTACTACTCTTTTAAGATATACTATTCGAAAATAGTATATCTACGGCTAAAAGTCCTTTACAAAAGATTCCGGATATTCCTTAGCGCTAAATCTACGATAATCCTCTTAATTCCACTCCGTTTTCAAATTTTCTCAACGATTCTCGTACGAATATTAGCCTAGAAAACCCGGAACGATTTCTATATAGTCGTATAGCTACTAGTCCCGATCTGGCTAGCCGGTTTATAGTTCTAGGGCCCGAATTCTACTGGGACTCCCGGGAGCTTTTAGACTGGATTTCCTTTCTTTCTTAATTCCTCGAAAACCTTCTCGTTCTTATTCACGTGACTGGGGGCCAGCCGGCCCGGGCTCCGGAGCTATTATCTCTACGATATTCGAATTCTACGAAGACGGGAACTCGGAATATCTTCGTAGAAAACGGTTTACTCGTCTTTATTACTTCTTATTATAAGGGGTATAGTATTTCAGGTACTACGAAAATCATTTATCGATATCTACCTCGAGAGGTTAGCGAACTACTAGTCTATTATCTATAGCTAGTAGTTCCTTTTCTAGAGCGAATTCTATTAACGAATTTTCGAAAAACGCTTCTGGAGTATCTTTTTAAGAATCTATTAAAAGGTCGACGTTCTAAAGCTACGAGGATTACTTCTAAACGATTTCGAAAGGTTTTTTAAAGGGAGATACTAGCTAGTTTAGGATTAGCTGTTAATCCTAGCGACTATCGCTATATAGCTATTAGAATCTCTCGTTATTTTCTTTCGAAATCTCTTTAATTTCAACCCGAGGAATCTACGGAAATAGACGACGAAAATGACGTCGACTATAAAGACGACGTCCTAGATCTACAGGCCGCGTACTTTTCTAGGACGGCGGGAATCGTATACGCTCGAGGTCTTTTCGAAACGACGGGAGAGATTCAAGGCTTGAAACGACAATTTCGAGAGGCTAGTATAGTAAGTGTACTTTATTTCTACTATTTTTCTATT
>JAABUX010001244.1_pt1 | contig 39199 bp, 45 predicted proteins | sample 5561851 | NCBI WGS metagenome assembly JAABUX01 (sample SAMN10711883, study PRJNA513361) | rock metagenome | isolation source: Antarctica rocks | place: Antarctica: Victoria Land, Richard Nunatak red sandstone | collected 2016-01-03 | reverse complement strand
GCGAACTGCTGGTCGATCTCAAGGCCCGCGGCCTGGTCGTCGCGCCGGAGCTGGCGACCGGCGACGGGGCGCTCGGCTTCTGGAAGGCGCTCGACGAGGTGTCGCCGACCACCCGGCACCAGCGCTGCACGGTGCATAAGACCGCCAACGTTCTCGATAAGATGCCCAAGTCCGTCCAGCCGGCGGCGAAGTCCGACCTGCGCGAGATCTGGGCGGCCTCGGACCGTGCGACAGCCGAGACGGCGGTTGCGACGTTTGCCGACAAGTATGGGGCCAAGTACGAGAAGGCGGTCACTTGCCTGGTCAAGGACCGAGACGCCCTGCTGACCTTCTACGACTTCCCCGCCGAGCACTGGGACCACCTGCGCACGTCCAACCCGATCGAGAGCGTGTTCGCCACGGTCCGGCATCGGACGGTCAGAACCAAAGGCGCGCTGTCGCAAGACACGGCCCGGCTGATGGTGTTCAAGCTGGTCATGGCCGCTGCGAAGACCTGGCGCCGGCTGAAAGGCGAGAACCAGTTGCCCAAGGTCGTCCAGGGTGTCACCTTCCGCAACGGCGTCGAGGTCACCAACACGCCAGCACAGAGCGCCGCCTGATCACGGCGTCACCCAGGTTCCAGCATAGCTCCTGGTTTGCCCCGTGGCCTGACCGGGCCATCATGGTGTTGCGCGGGCGTCGTCAACTTGTTGGACTGAGATTGCGGTAGCGCGCGATTAGGACGGCGTGCCCGTGGTTACGCCACAGCGGCGACGCCGGTGACCTCGGCCCAAACCTGGAAGGCTTGGGTCCGGGCGGCTCGACACTGGGCGGCTGGAATTTAGTGTCGGCGGCGCGGGAAGAGGTTGTTGATCCCGTCGTGGACGGACAAGAAGCGCTGTGTCCGCTCAGTCGACTTGACGCGTTTCATCTGCCCAACTTTGCATGCCAATCGACGCTGATTGGCTCCAGCGCCATGTTGACGGCCATTTCGCTTGAAGACCCGGCACTTGCGACGCCTCCGGCCAGCGTCGCCGGGCGTCCCCACACCGGGATGAACGAGAAAGGCGATGAAATGAGCGACAAGGCAGAAGATCCGAGGATCACGAGAGCGCGTCTTTCCGGTCCTGAACAGGTGACAAAGGACGCTACCATCGCGGAGCTGAATCGCGACGGCTCCATGACGGTTCTGGCCAAGGGGACAAACGACTGGGTTTGTGTGCCTGGCGACGAAAACAAGATTGGCGATCCGCCAATGTGTATGAACCCTGCCGGGATGCGTTGGATGACGGATGCCATGCAGGGGAAGCCGAAGCCGACTAACTCGGCCCCTGGAATGATTTACATGCTGTGTGGTGCGACGCAGAGAAGCAACACTGACGCATCTGATAAAACCAGCGCCGCCATTCCAATTGGCCCCCATTGGATGATCACATGGCCCTTCAATGCAGCGGACAACGGCCTTCCAACGACAGTTCGCGACAAGGGGGCCTGGGTGATGTTTGCAGGAACCCCATACGCATACCTGCACGTCTGCGGGACCCCATGGGACGGCAACGAATACCACGAGGGCGACAAAGCAGTTTGGACTATGACCTACGCCCGCCCGTGACTTTCTGCACTTTCTAAGTCTGGCATTGCGAAGACCCAGAGCACTGTCTTCCGAAGATGAGAACCGGTTCTTGGATGGCGTCTATCAGGCCATGGAAAGTGATCTCCTACTCACGAATCCAGCAAAGAATTAGTGCAATGGCAGCACTTCTACCGGCTTTGAGTTCTTTCGAAAACTTTTGCTTCGAGGAGGTGCACGTGACCAGCAGCAGACCTGCTACCGAAACCGCGACCCTGCGCCGACACATGCTGATGGGCGCCGGCGGCAAGGCAGCGGCCATTCCGTTCCGGAGCACGACATTTGCTGCACCTTCGGCCAGGCCAACGCGGGACCCTTCTTCGACGGGGATGAGTCCCTCGGCACAAAATAACGCATTCCCCAAGCGTCAAAGGTCCATTCATCAATAGGAGTTCTCGATGACACGTCGTGGTTTGGCTCTGTCAGCGTCGGGGGGGGGTCGATCGCGCTGGCACTCGGAAGTACCCTGTCACAAGACGCGCGTGCTCAGATCGGGTCGGACCGAGACGCCTTTACCGTCGCGTCCGCCGACCCGCGCTTCCGGACCTTTATGACCATCGTGCAGAAGAGCGGCCTAGAGCCGTCCGCGCGCGGAACCCAGCCCTTCACGGTCTTCATGCCGACTGAAGTGGCGTTCGACCGCTACCCCGACCTACGCGCCAGCCTGCTCGAGCCGATGATGTCCGAGGCGTTCCCCGACACGCACGCCCTGGTGATGTTCGTCAGGGCGCATGTGCTGCTCGGTCTCCACCCGACGCCGCCGCTCGGGGAGCGGCGGGAACGGATCATGAGCCGTGTCAATAGTCCCATCGACGTCATCAGCACGACCCCGCCGACGATAAGCTGGAGCAGCGCTAGCGGACGCACAGGCACCGCCACCCTGTCCGAAGCTCCCATCATGGCGAGCAACGCCCTTATCTATCCAACTGACAATCCGATCCTTCTAGTTCTCCCATCGGACTAGAGGTAGCAGACCATTCAGCATCTATATGCGGTGGCACAGGACATCCAGGACGGGATGTTCGCCCGCACAAACGACGTCATTGAAACCATCACTGGGACGGCACCGATGACAGATCAATTGTTTATCAAAGTTCGTAAGGCGGAATTGGCCCCTAGCAGGAAGAATAACGGCGCCAGCGGCATGGCAGCGGCCATTCCGCTCCGGGACACGACATTTGCTGCACCTCCAGCTAGGCCGCCATTGGCTCTCACTGTCCAAAAGAAGGGTACCATCCCATGACCACAATTACTGCCAAGGACGGCACAGAGATATTCTACAAGGATTGGGGCGCAGGCCGGCCGATCGTGTTCTCGCACGGTTGGCCGCTGACGGCGGATGCCTGGGACAGCCAGATGCTGTTCCTGGCGGATCATGGGCATCGAGTGATCGCGCATGACCGTCGGGGCCATGGACGGTCGGACCAGACCCGAGCCGGCGACGACATGGACACCTATGCGGACGAGCTGGCCGCTCTGATCGAGGTGCTTGATCTGCAGGGTGCGATGCTCGTCGGCCACTCGACCGGCGGTGGCGAGGTTGCGCGCTATATCGGCCGCCACGGCAACCGCCGGGTCGCCAAGGCCGTCCTGATTGGGGCGGTGCCGCCGCTCATGCTGAAAAGCGAAGCGAACCCGGTCGGCGCGCCCCTATCGGTGTTCGACGGGCTTCGCGCGAGCGTCCTGGCCGATCGCTCTCAGTTCTACAAGGAAGTCGCCGTGCCCTTCTACGGCTACGACAAGCCCGACGCCAAGCCGTCCCAGGGCGTCATCGACTTGTTTTGGCAGCAGGGCATGCTGGGCAGCATCAAGGGCCAGTACGACTGCATCAAAGCCTTCTCCGAGACTGACTTCACCGCGGACCTGTCGAAAATCGAGGTGCCGACGCTTCTGCTGCATGGTGATGCGGACCAGATCGTGCCGCTCGCCATCTCGTCCGAGCGGTCGGCCAAGTTGGTCCGCAATGCGACGCTGAAGGTCTATCCAGGCGCACCGCACGGCATGTGCACGACGCTCGCCGACAGGGTCAACGCCGACCTGCTCGCCTTTGCCGGGGCATAGATGCCATCTAGAATAGCCAGCGGCCAGCCGCTCGCCGGCGTGTTCCCCGACGCCACCCTGCGGTCGCCGCCGGTCGTGCTGACTGGCCTGCGACGCGGCACCAGTCGGGCCTGCCCGGCATGCGGCAAGGGGAGGCCGTTCTGCGGCTACCTGGCGGTGCGCCCGGTCTGCGCCGTGTGCGGCAACGACAACGAGCAGTATCCGTCGGACGATTTCGCGCCCTATGTCACGATCTTCCTCGTGCTGCATCTGATGGTGCCGGTCCTAATCATTGCCGACCGGACCTGGGCAATGTCGTCCTTGTTCGAGGGCGCCGTGGCGATCCCCATTTTTCTGCTGGCGATGCTCGCCCTGCTGCCGTTCGCGAAGGGGGCCGTGATTGGCTTCCCATGGGCGGTTGGCGTGACGTGCAATCCGGCAGCCAGCTCCTAGACCGACGGCCTTGATGAACTGGCGCCCCCTGAACTCCGGCCGAACCCGGCCAACCGCTTTCAGGCGCGGTACATAGCCTGACCCATGGAGACCGTCATGACCAACGTCGAAACGTACGACATCCTCATCCTCGGTGGCGGCACGGCCGGCAAGATGCTGGCGATGGATCAGGCGACGGCAGGCAAGCGCGTCGCCGTCGTCGAGGCAGGCATGATCGGCGGCTCCTGCATCAACATCGCCTGCATCCCGAGCAAGACCCTGGTCCGCAGCGCACAGCTTGCCGGACTCGCCCGCCGCGCTGAGGAGTTCGGTCTGGTCCGAACAGGTCCGGTCTCCGTCAATATGGGCCGGGTCGCTGCGCATACCGCCGCGGTGGTGGCGGGCATGGTCGAGTATAACCGCCAGGCCTTCCGGGCAGCCGGGTTCGAGCTTGTGCTCGGTTGGGGGCGCTTCGTCGAGCCGCGCGTTATCGAGGTTGCGGCAGAGGGCGGCCTGCGCCGCCTGACCGGCCAGCGCATCTACCTCAATCTCGGGACAAAGGCGGCCATCCCGCCCATCAGCGGCCTGCGCGAAGCGGAGCCGCTCACTCACGTCGAGGCGCTGACCCTCGACGTGCTGCCAAGGCGGCTGCTCGTCATCGGTGGCGGCTACGTCGGCATGGAGCTGTCTCACGCGTTCCGCCTGTTGGGCAGCGAGGTGGTGGTGATCGAGAGCGGCGGCCAGCTCGCAGGGCGCGAAGACGCCGACGTAGCGGCCGCAATCGCGAGCCAGTTCGCCGAGGACGGCATCGAGTTCGCGTTTGAGGCGCGCATCACGGAGGTTGACGGGCAGTCAGGCGAACAGGTGATGGTCCGGCTGGCGGACGGTCGGAGCTTCGCCGGGTCGCATCTGCTGGTGGCGGCAGGGCGGCAGCCGATGACGGCCGGCATCGGACTTGATCTCGCGGGCGTGGAGCTGGACGCCCGTGGGTTCATCCGGGTCGATGAGCGTCTGCAGACCTCCGCCCCGGACATCTGGGCGATGGGCGAGGTCGCGGGCAGCCCGATGTTCACCCATGTCTCGGTGGACGATTACCGCGTCGCCAAGAGCGGCATCATCGGAGGCACGCGCACCACGACGGGACGAATGGTCCCGTATTGCGTCTTCATCGAGCCGGAGTTCGCGCGGGTCGGGCTGAGCGAGGCGGAGGCGCGCGAACAAGACATCTCCTATCGGCTGGCGACGCTTCCGATGGACGTCGTCCCGCGCGCCCGCACCTTGTCCGAGCGCAAGGGTTTCATGAAGGCGCTGGTCGCGGCGGACAGCGACCGTATCCTGGGTTTCGCGATGCTGGGCGCACAGGCAGGCGAGGTGATGGCGGTGGTGCAGATGGCGATGCTGGGGGGGCTGCCGTTCACCACGTTGCGCGACGGCATCCTGGCCCACCCCACGCTCGCCGAGGGATTGAACATGCTGTTTGCCACGGTTCGTCCTGCAAACAGCCAATCAGCCCAAAACGCCCAGGCGTCCGAGATGTCGATCGGGGTGGAAATCGTCAAGGTCGTCCACGTCACGATCGCATGCGGACAACCGTTTGAGGCTGTGCGTGATGCACTCGTCAAAAACGTACCAGCGCTTGATACACAGCTCATGAATGTCTTGAAAGGCGCAAATGCTGCCGAGATCGAGGAACGACGCGCCGCCGGGCCAAAACTCTGGCTGTTCGAGACTCGCGATCATGGGGCGCTCGTTGCCGCGGAGGGACATGCGAAAAAGGCGATCCAATTCGAGATCGGCAATCCGTTGACGGCCGAGCGCATGACCCGCCACCGCCTCGCCGCGGGGCTATACGCACCGCTGCGCATTGTACTCTACGAGGACGATCAGGGTCGCGCGGCCTTTGAATACGACTTGCCGTCCTCCCTGTTCGATCAGTTTGGAGACGAGGAGATAGCCAAAACAGGTTGCGAACTCGATGAGGAGTTGAAGCACGCGTTGATGGCGGCTGCGGGATAGGCTGCCGCACGCCTGCCCTGTCCAGAACCGTCGGCCGTCAGAGGCTTGGCTGTGCAGTTCGTGTGATCGCACATAAGGACGCATCGAAGACATGAAAGCGATGATCTTTGAGCAGACGGGCGAACCAGCGGATGTTCTTCATATCCGCGACGTTCCCGACCCTGAGCCCGGCCCTGGCGACATTCTTGTGCGCGTATTGCTATCCCCTGTGCACCCGGCCGACTTGCACGTGATGCGGGGCCGTTTCGGTCGAACGCCTGCCTTGCCAACCAGTCCCAGTATCGAGTGTGTGGGCGTCGTCGAAGCACTGCGTGCCGGCGTAGATGGCCCCAAGCCGGGAACGCGGGTCGTCTTGCTGGATATCTGGGCGAGCTGGCGCGAGCTGGTGGTTGCTCCGGCAGAGCGGGTCATTCCCGTCCCCGACGCGGTCAGCGATCAGGACGCTGCACAGGCCATGATCAACCCCCTTACCGCGTTGGTCTTGACCCTGGTTGAGCATCGCCTTCGCCCGGGCGAGTGGCTCGCCCAGACCGCCGCCGGATCGACCGTCGGCCGTCTCGTGCTGCAGCTTGCGCGAAGGGAGGGGTTCCGCACGCTCAACCTTGTACGGCGGTCCGCGCAGGTCGCTGAGATCGCAGAGTTGGGCGGCGATCTAACCTTGTGCACGGACGATGGGGATTGGCCGGCTCAGTTTGCGCGCACCGCCGAGAGCGGCCGGCTCGAAAAGGCTATCGATTGCGTCGGCGGTCGGGTTGGTGCCGCCGTGGCGCGAGGACTGCAACCCGGCGGCAGACTGTTGGTCTACGGTGCGCTCTCCTCGCACCGGCAGTCCGATCCAGCGGCATTCGAGATGCCGATCTTTGTGCCACGGTTGATCTACTCGGCGACCAGTGTGCAAGGATGGTTCTTGTTCCATTGGCTCAATCTCACGCCGATCGTGGAGACCTCGGCTGCGCTGCGCAGCGTCCTCGATCGTCTGGTAGCCGGGCAGTTACGGCTGCCACCCGCGAAGGTTTACCGACCTGGCGAAGTGTCGACCGCGCTTGCCCAGGCCGAAGCCTCCGATTGTGACGGGAAGCCGTTGATTGACATGACGTGTGTGCGTGGCAGGCTCAGCCTGTCAGGGAAATCCGGCTGAACTCGCTCGCTTGATCCGCCTTGTGTTCACCACGAAAGGACACGCTCACGATATCGCAGATTTGCTGCGAACGGGTCCGCACTGGGAGGCATAGCAATCTCCTGATCTGACGTGGACTCACGACCTGGCCGCGAGAGGGTGCGTCAGCCGAGCCTTGCCCGCTCACGTCGCCGTCCACGTACGGGTCGGGGCCCTCAAGCGTAATCTGTTCGACGTGGCAGCCCGGCATGGGAAAGAGATCTGTCATGATTACTGCAACGGGAGACCGCGCCAGTTCCACCAAATAACAGTCCGCTCCCATTATTATTGCGCAACATGTGAAAGAGCCTTGAGAACCAGGGAGGATTACCCCGCGAGCCTGAACTTAACGAGGGTCACGGCGTCGGTGGCTGGCACGAACACGGCAACCACCTCCGTAACGAGCACTATGTCGGCGAAGGCGGTCCCGACGAGGTTGGAATAAAGCCGCGGCCCCTCCTCAAGCGCGATCAGCACGACGTTGTAGGGAAGCTCGGCCGCGAAACCGGGAAGGTAGGCACGGTGGAACTCGCACTTTGCCCAGATCGAGCCACGGCCACTGAGCGTCACCCAGCTCGTGCGCTCATTCCCGCAGATGTCGCAGCGGGGTAGCGGCGGGAAGCGCAGCATTCCGCAATCATCGCAATGTTGCACGGCCAACCGGCCGGCGCCCGCCGCGTCCCAGAACGGCTTCGACAGCGGCGTGATGGCCGGCAGTGGCTTGGCCGTATCGGTCACGTCAGGTCGGTCCCGTAGATGATCGATGTCGTGAGCGGGGCGGCGCACATATACTGGATCAGCCGGGCGCTGGGGACCTGCCGCTCGCCGCATTCGCCGCGCAACTGGCGCACCGCCTCCACATTCAGCGCCCAGCCCTGCACGTAAGAGTTCGACAGGTGCCCGCCGTCCGTGTTGCTGGGATACCGCCCACCCAGGTCCAGCGCGCCCGATTGAACGAACGCACCGCTTTCCCCCGGTGCGCAGAAACCGAAGCCTTCCAGCGAAAACAGCACCGTGGGCGTAAAATTGTCGTAGATCATCAGCGCATCCAGCTCCTCACGCCCGACCCCAGCCATACGAAGCACGTCCGTGGCGGCCCGCTGCATCGGAGCGTGCCAAAAATCCTCCGGGGGAAGGGCGCTGCCGCGCAAGGCCGAGGCCTGCCCCATGCCGCGGATGTAGACCGGCCTGGCCCGCCCGTCGCGCGCTCGATCGGCCGCTGTCAGGATCAGCGCGGCTCCGCCATCGTTGATCAGACAGTAATCGAGCAGGTGCAGCGGTGCAGCGATGAACTTGGACGCCTGGTGGTCCGCCACCGTGATCGGGGTCCGCATGACCGCCCCGGAGTTCAACGCCGCATGCTGCCGAAACGTGACCGCGACGGCGGCGAGTTGCTCGCTGGTCGTGCCATATAGATGGGCGTGGCGCGAGAACAGCATCGCATGCATCGCGCCCGGTGAGGTCATGCCATATGGCGCCCATTGTCCTCCGCCGCCGGAGGGGTCGGCAGCGCCGCCATAGGTCGCGCCTCGGGAGCGACCATCGTTGCCGTAAACCAGAGCGACCGTGTGGGCCATTCCCGTGGCGATCGCCATGGCGGCCATTTGTATGCTGGCGCCGGACATGCGGCCCTGGCCTGGGGTGATCGCCACGTACCGCGGGTCGATCCCCAGCATCTCGCCAAAGCGCTGGTAGTCGGGAATACGGCTGACGATCAGGCCATCCAGGTCGGTGTGCTTCAGCCCGGCATCTGCCAGCGCCTCCCGCAGCGCCCACAGCCCGAGGTCATAGGGTGTTTCTGTCAATCGGCACTCAATGTAGCTCATCCGCAGCCTCGGTGCAGATCGTTATCATGCTGCACCGAGGCCGCGGATGAGCCAAACTTCCATGCCGATCTACAGGCACCTCCGCCTTGGGCCGCTCCAACACGCCGATGGGCACGAACTCCAACATGGGAGCCGCAGCAGGCGCCTCGGGCGTCTCTGCCCGAACAGCAGCACTCGCCGGTCGTGCCGCCACGGCCGCCGCGCCAGGCGCGTCCAGCCGGCGCCAGCGATAAATCAGGCTCTTGCAGATGCCATGGCGCTCCGCCAACTCCGTCGCCCGTACGCCAGGCAGGAAGGACTCTGCAACCACCTGAGCTCGGAACGCCGCATCGTAGGCGCGCCGCCGCTCGCCCACGATCTCAACCCGAAGCTCCGAAGCTGCCACTGTGGCTGCCACACCCGCCATCACGCCCCCGACACCCTGAACGCCGGAAACAAACCAAATCACGCCCACGCCAACAAGGCAGCCATCACCAGACGCTTACTGAAGCTGCGCGCCGCCCAGCCCGGAATGATCGAGGCCGAGGTGGACGGCACCCTTTTGCAAAGCCGGAAAGATCTGGCGCAGCCGCTCGGTGAACCCGGGTTGGACGAGGCCCTAGCCGCGGAATAGCGGTCGCCCTCATTACCGGCACGCTGACCGGGATGCCTCGCGGCGATGTCGTCCGCCTACTCGCCTTCTACCGCAGCCCGGCCGGGCGGGCGAGGCGGAAGGCGGTGCTGGACGGCTTCCGCGCCCAAGCCGATGCCGACGCGCGGACCATCGTTCTTGCCGCCCTCCGCCAGCTGAAGGACGGTCCTGCAAGCGGCGAGGCGGAAGGTGGCGCACCGCGGTAAATAGCCGCATCCGCGTGGCGTGGCGTGGCGTGGCGTGAGGTATATTTCTTTCTCACCCTGTCGCGGCGTCCCGATAGAGGAAAGCGCTTTGGCTACCCAATCTACGATCCGGCACGCCTGCCTGGCTGCGCTTCTGCTCTCTTGGCCGGACTGTTGTGCCGCCGACCCCGGCTTCCACAAGCCTGCTACCATCGACACGACGGAACGATCACCCGGCCGGATCGGCGCAGCCCCGATCGGCACTGCCACCATGCTGGCCGATGATACGATCCTGCTAAGGCTGCGTGCCGAGGGCCACGGGAGCATCGGCGATGCCCAGTTCCGCAACATGCCGAGAGATCCCCATTACCAGGGGGTGCGCGACCACCTTCCCGGACTTCGGCCGGGCGCAACCGTCTCTGTTCCGCCTTTCGAGTGATCGATTGCAGCTTTGCTAGACAGCAACTGGCGCCCGTTCTCTAGCGAGCCCGACCACGATCACCGTGCGAAGCGCCAGGCTGCCGACGCCAAGGCAGGCCCGTCATAACCGTCATTGTCGCGTACCGGAGCTTGCTGCCACAGGGCGATTTGTAGTTCAGGACAGGTCGTCGGATGCCCGACCGGTCGGCGGGTGGTCTCGCATCCGCCTCCACTGGATCAGGTAGCGAAACCCGGGGCCGATCAGTAGTCCCGCGACGATCCATTCGGACAAGCCGAGCGGGCGCTCGGCGGGATCGATGCCCATCAAGGCAAGATACGCGAAGAAGGCGAGTATGCCGCCCGCGATCAAAGCGAGAGCAAACAACAACCGCTGGCGAGAACCTTGCACGGGTCACTCCTCTCAAACATCGGTCAACGGCAAACGCCGACTTGCAAAGTGCCGTTCTACCTAATCGTGACACGGGTAGCGGCTGCTGCGGGAGCGGGCCACCCTGGACCGCTCGAGTGGCCGCGTCATGAAGCGAGGAAACGAGGCTGAGCCTCTTCGCCTTTCCCGTGCCGATACCGGCTATGGTCCTGATGCTGGTAAGCCTGCCGATCACGACGCCCCTGGCGTTGCTGCTCGACAGGCTGGACCAGCGGCGCCTCCTCGACGCTGCGGATCGGACCCGCTGCGACCGATGCGGCAAGAGACCTAGGCCGAGATGGAGGGCCTGATGGCGGAGCGCTACCGGCTTCGGCTCAACCGCAACTATTGGGAAGGCGCTACCCTCAATCTCAAGCTAGAGGCGCTCCGGGCGGTGGTTCTGACCGAGTCTCGAGGTCTTGCCCGGGTGAACGACAGACTACGGGCGCTGTTGATCAAGGTCGTCGTCGAGTGGGAGAATGGGCGCGTTGCCCTGCACTGGCGTTATGGCGGCCACAGCTATGTCGCCTTCTGGCACAAGCTGCAGAACGGTCTCATCCGGAATACGTTGCGACTATGGAGGCGACGAGGCATCGCCCACGCCGGTTCTCCCGGGCGATCCCGCCGCGGAGAGATCTTCGAAGGCGAAGTCGCGTGTCGCATGCTCGACGTCCTAGAAGTTGCGGAACGGCCGCTTGGAGCATGGAAAATCGCCTTAAGGATGGTCGACGCCGCCGGTCAGAGCGCTCCTGGAGAAAAAGAGTTTGCGGACCTAATGAGAAAGGTTTCGGTAAATCTTCTCTCAGGGCCAAACAGACCTGACTCGGGAAGTAAGGCCTGGAGCTTACGTGTGACCCCTTTCCGAAGGGTCAATCGGAGGCTTGCGGCCAAAGAGACGAGTCCTCTCGCCAGTTCCTGAACCGTTGCTCGTAGAATCAAACCAGTTTGGCCTGCCATCAGCGTGCCCGCTCACATCCAGGATCACACGGCCTGGCCAGCCGGGCCCTGCCACTGCGATTGGAGCAGCTGCTGACCTAGCCAGCAGGCCTGCTTGGAGCGCAACAGGGGTGCTACGGATCAGGGGCGCTGTGATACGGGCGGGGGCTGTTGCCGCAGTGGTCGGGCATGGACGTATCCGGGGGGTATGCGGGGGTGACGACCTCGTGCTCGAGCATGTTTGCAAACGAGCCGCGGTAGTAGTTGATTTGATAGGTGCGCTGGGCCGGAGGGGCATTCGCAGGGCGCCCACAGAACTCGACCGTATTTGGGCCGAGGTAGTGCCGCCAGAAGTTCCGGTCGCCCGGGCCCCAGTCGAGCGGGGCCGGGCTGCGGAGTTCTGCCTGGATGGTCGCCTTGAACCGGGCCTTCATTCTGGCAACATTTTCCGGGGCGCCGAGGTCCGGGATGCCAAACACCAGAGCGCACCCGCCGGAAGTGCCGAGCGAGGCGGTCACGAGGAACAGGCGCGCAACGGTTTTTGCGGTCATGGGCCTAGTCCCCCCGGTCTAGCGTGATTTGGATGACGCTTGGATCGTAACTGACCAGCCACCACGAAGACCCCAGCCACCACGAAGACCATTGAACAAACCGCGCCAGGATGCAGTGCAGGCCGGAGCGGCCTCGCACGGCCGAAGGCCGCTGTGTGACAGCGCGCGCCGGCGCAGGCCAGCACGGCATGGGCTACCCTGTCCATCGCCGGCTGATCTCCTCCAAGTGCAGCGCCAAGGCCCTGCCGCTGCAGCACGAAGCGCCGCGCTGTCCAACTCCGCCCGTGTTATCGCAACCGGCGCCATGCTGCCCAGCCAGGAGTGTATGTGTAGCGAACCACAATAATCGCAGTTGTGCCGGGCGGCTGGTCGCCAACCAGCCCATCCGGATCGCATAGGCGGCGCCTGGAAAAGGCCAGCTCAGCCTTGCGCTGGTCCGTGCAACAACGCCGATCCGAATACTCTGCGTTCCCTGGCCGCAAGACTCCGACACGAGCCGGCTTGCGCGGGGGACGGGCCAGGGGGCATTGTGCGCGCATGAGGCGAAATGATCACTGGGGCGCGATGCTCTCAAGGGTCAGGCGTGCGAGCCGGAACCGCGCGATGCGGATGGCGTGCCTGGCCGTGCTCCCTGCCTTTGCGCTGGCCGCCGGCCCTGCCCTTGCCTCGACGGAGCGGGCAGAGACGTTCACTTGCCCGATCACGGGCAAGCGCTTCCAAGCCATAGTCCAGACCTCCGGCACCCGGTTCGACGTGTTCCTGGATATGCGCCCGTATGGGCCGATCATGTCTCCCGACCCGGTTCCGGTCTGCCCCGACGCATCGCGCTTTCCGGTGTTCAGGACCCTGACCACGGACGAGGTCGCCCGGGTGAAGCGGATCGTCGCGACCCCGGAATACGAGCGGCTGATCGCGGCGAACGACCAGACCTACTTCATCATCGCGAACGTCAAGGCGGAACTGGGCAACGGCCCCCTCGAGGTCGCGCAGGACCTGATGCAGGCGTCATGGCAGGCGGAGCCAGGCAGCGCGCAGCAACGCCTTTATCTGCGCGAGGCCCGAACCGCCTTCACCAGGATCGCCACGAAGCCCCAGCAGACCGAGGCGGTGGCCCTGAACGCCCGGTATTTCGAGGCCGAATTGTCGCGACAACTCGGTGAGTTCGAGGTGGCGCTCGAGGTACTAGACCGATGGTTCCCGGCGGACGGGGCCAGCCAGGGCGTGGTAGGCCACGCCTTCCTTGCGCAAGAACGGGCCGCGATCCTGCGCCGTGACGCCGTGCCCGTGCTGGCCCTTGCACCCGACCAGCCTCCGGCGCGATAGCGGCAGGATGCTGGGCCGTATCCTGGTGTGGATCAGGCCGGGCTTCGTGACCGACCCAACGCTCCAGCCCCGGCTATCGGCGCACGAGGTGCTGGCCATGGTCGGCGCATCTTTTGGGCCGTGCCCCCCGGGCCTCGATATGGTGTGGGCTGGCGTCGCGCTAGTGGATGGCCGGCTGGTTTGGACCGCCTGCACCGCCGTCCGGGGAAGCACGACCTGCTCGACCGTCGACGATGCGACAGGCGCAGTCGGCACGATGACCCATCATGACGTTCAATGATGAAAACCACGGGCGATGACGGAAGCCACCGGCTCGTCGCGCGAGCCCGTGCAGCGTCCGGTGTTCTGGGTCGCCCTCGCGTGCACCGCTTCCGTCGATGCCGCAGCGGGCGCCCTCGCCGCATCGATCGCCCTACTGTTGTGGCCTGGCACAGGCTCGTTCGCCATGGTCTTCGTGGCCGGGGTCACGCTGGGCGGCATGTGCCATGCAATGGCGCCCGGCTGGCTGCTGCTTCGGGAGCCGGGCGGGCGGCATGCGTTCAAGCTGCGAACCTTGGCGGGGTTTCACGCACTGGGAACAGCCCTGACGGCGCTGCTCGTGTTGCTGCTGGCGATGGTCGCGGCCGGGTCGGTCGCGCCGTCGGTCGGGCTGGTGCTGCTGGTTGCGGCACCGCCCATTGTCGCAGGGATCACGGGGCTGGGTGCCGCCTGGGCCCAGGCGGTCGATCCCCGGACGCGACTGGCCGCACCACCGATCGTCCGGGCCGAGTGCCTCGCTGCCGCTGGCGCGATCGTGGCCTGGGCGCTGCCCGGCGGATTGCTGGCGTTGGATGTCCTGACGTGGCCGACACAGGCGGGGCCACTGCTCTGGTGGCCCGGGGTGCTGCTTGGCTCCTATGCGGTCATGGCCGCGCCGATGCCGCTCAACGTGCTGGTCGTCCGCAATCTCGTCGGCGCAGGGGGCTTGCTCGCGACGGCCGGAACGATGGCGCGCCGTGCTGTCGTGTGCTGCGTGGTATTGCTGACCGCCGCCACGCTCCTCGTCGTAATTGGCTAGCGGACGTCGAACGTTGTCTGTGTGGTCGGACCGGCCGGCGGTCTCGGTCAATGTGTTGAGAGGCTGCTCCAAATCATGCTTCCCAGGGTCGCGATCATTGCCATTGATCTACCGTGAACCGCTCGATGAAGGAGATGCCACGGTGAAGGCCCGGAAATCGGCGACGCAGACCCATCCCGGTCGTTTGTCCGCTGCCGTTTTCGCTGCCAAGGTGGCGCTGCTGCGCCTGCGCCGGGGGGTGCAGGATCTCAGCGATGGACCGCGCAGGTTGCAGCAGGCGCCACGCGCACAGGACGTTCCCACGGTGTCGGAATCGCGCACCCCGCTCTGGTCCGACGGCCGTCTGGCGGAGCGGCGGTATCAGCTTGGCAAGGTGCATAACCTTCGCCGCGCCGTCCGTGCGCTGGACGGGGTGGTCATCCCCGCTGGAGATGTCTTCTCGTTCTGGCGCCAGGTGGGCCGGGCGAGCCGTGTTCGCGGCTTCGTCGATGGCCGCATGTTGCAGCAGGGCTGCATGGTGCCGGCGATTGGCGGCGGACTGTGCCAACTTTCGAATGCTCTCTATGACGCGGCCCTTCTCGCCGGCTGCGACATCGTCGAGCGGCATGCGCATTCCCGCCGGGTGCCGGGGTCTGCGGCGATGTCCGGGCGGGACGCGACGGTAGCCTGGAACTACGTGGACCTGCGGTTCCGGCCGGACCGGACGCTGCATGTGTCGGCGCAGGTGACGCGGGACGAGTTGGTGGTGCGCTTCCATAGGGCGGGCGTCGGCGGAACGGCTGCGCCGGACGCGGATCAGGATGGGGACGACGTCGACCACGGGACGGTGCGGAGCTGCGGGACATGCGCAGAGACGGGATGCTTCCGCCATGAGGACGCTCCAATCGCCCCGGCCGGCAGGCAGGCCTTCCTGGTGGACGAGGCCTGGCCGGAGTTCCGGGATCACGTGATGGCGGTCCGCCTGGGCGACAGCGGCCGGGACGACAGCGGCCAGGACGACAGCGGCCGGGGCGACTGCAGCCTCGGCATGCCATTCCCGGGCGGTCTCGCGCGCCGATCGGATTGGCCGACTGCCGGCTTTGGGCGGGTCATGGCGACTCCCCTGGCGGCATCGATGCGAAGCCTGGCCATGCGCCGCGCACCCCAGGGTGCGCCCCGGCGACGAGCGGAGGTCGATGGGGCGGCCCGGATCGCACGGGGGCTTGCGCCGCTGCTGACCATGGACGTCACGCGTCTCTGGGTGGCGCAGTCGTATCTGCCGCATCTCTGGCGCGACGGGCAACTTGGCGGTCGACGCTTCTCGGTGCTGATGACCCGCCCGCCCATGCACATGCTACAGTCCCTACTGGACGCGGCCTTCGCGGTCCATCCGGACCGGGCGACGCTCGCGGACTATCGCGCGATGCCGGAGCTGGTGGCCTGGGAAGCCGCCGCACTAGCCGAGGCGGAGACGATCGTGACGCCCCATGCCGAGATCGCGGCACTGTTCGGGGCTCGCGCGATCCGCCTGGACTGGCGGCGTCCGGTGGTGCCGCCCGTGCCATGTCCCGTCATGCCGTCCCGGCGGATCGCCTTCCCCGGACCGACCCTGGCGCGAAAAGGCGCCCACGAGGTGCGCGAGGCAGCCCGCGCCTTGAACCTGGAGGTGATGCTGCCGGGCAACGAGCTCGAGGGCGAGGACTTCTGGCGCAGCGTGCGGACGGTCCGCCCCGACCCGGCCCGCGGTCGGTTCGGCTGGCTGCACGGGGTGGCTGCCGTCGTGCAGCCGGCCTTGGTCGAGGAGCAGCCGCGGCGGCTCCTGGCGGCGCTCGCGGCCGGTGTCCCCGTTCTTGCTACCGCGTCGTGCGGGCTGGATGGCCTCGGCATGGTCCCGATCGCGCCGCTGGACGCGCCCGGACTGACCGACGCTCTGCGACGCGTGCTGCGCGTTCAGGGTGGGGTCGACCGCCCGGCACAGGCGGCCGAGCCCCGGACCCACTCGTTCCACTCGACGTAACGCCCTGCCGAGGCATAGGGGCAGAGCCAATAGCCGTCGGACCGGAGCTGCCACTTCATCACGGGATCCAGGGCGAGGGCCACCGGGATCGAGAGCAGGGCAAGTCCGCACGCGATCGGCAGTCCCTTGTCCCACCCTCCGTCGCCGGCGCCACCCGTCCAGACAAGGCGCAGCATCAGTGCCGCGAAGAACACCATGCACACCCCCATGAACGGGGCCATGACCATGCCTACGGCGAGCCGGATCCGGTCGGTCCCCCAACCCTGCCACACCTCGTATGCCTCCGTTGCCGCCATGACGAGGAGCATCAGCCCGAGCAGCATCGCCACCAGAGCACCGGCCGCCCTGGCCGAGCGGGACTGCCATGGGTCCGTAGGCTGGGCGGGCGGGCGGCGCCTAGTTCCGGACGCCAAGCTTGCGGAGATTGTTGCGCGCCTCCGTGCTCCCCTGGTCGGCCGCGAGCCGCCACATCCGCGCTGCCTCCTGCGTGTCCCGCGGCAGGCCGCCTCGGCCTTCGGCATACATGACGCCCAGGCCGGTCTGCGCCTGCGCGTCTTCCTGCTCGGCGGCCATCTGGAACAGCCGCACCGCCTCCCGGTCGTCGCGTGGCAGCCCGCCCCGTCCGAAGGCGTAGAGCGTGCCCAGGTTCGCCTGTCCGGCCGGGAAGCCCTGGTCGGCGGCCAGGCGATACAACCGCGCCGCCTCCCGCGGGTTGCGCGGCAGCGCGCCTTCGCCCGCTTCCAACATCGCGCCGAGATTGTTTTGTGCCATGGCATTGCCCCCATCCGCGGCGATGCGGTAGAGCCGCGCCGCCTCCCGCGAATCGCCGCCCTTGTCCGCTGCGCGCGCGGCATAGGCGACGAACCGCATCTCGGCCGGCGCCTCCGCCATCGCCTGGGCACACGCGGCCCGTGCCGCGCCGGCCCGCAACGTGGCGTAGCCGACACCCTCCGCCAGCGCCGGCAAGCGGCCCATGGCCTGCCGCGGCGGCTGCGCCAGGCGGTCGCATTCGTGATCGGGTGCGCCCGCCGGTTGCGCCATAGCCGGCAGGGCGGCGAGGCCGACTAGCAAGGCAGCCCAGACGGCCCCCCAATGGGCGGGCGAGGAGCAAGGCGTTTCAGGCCGGGCAGGAGCGTGGGGCATCATGACAGGTTCCGTCGCTGGACTGGGTGGGCGAGCCCGGTCAGGCCGAGGAATGCGGGTGCACCCGCGATAGCCCAGCCGGGCCACGCGCAACCGTGTCATGGGCTGGAAGCCCGAGATAGCGTGGTCCCGCATCACTTTGCCGTCGGGCTCGCCGATCCCATCGCGGCTGGAGGACGGAAGCGCCTGACTGGCTGGAAGGTTACCGTTTTGCCGCGACCCGCCATGGAACGCATCGCCCGGGTACTGGGTATGGTGCCTTCGACATTGTATCAGGGTGCCGACATGTGTGGAGACGTTCGTTCGAGCCGTTTGGCTTTTCTGCTCAGCGTCGCCCTCGTGACGCCCGCCGTCCAGGCCGTGGCAGAGGACAAGCCCCCGGCGAACCGTCCCGCGACGTGTCAGTGACCTATCGTGGCTTCAGCGGTCGCCCGCTGCGGATGGCGTGGCTGGCCGCGGAACGGACATCCCGGATGGAGCTGGATGACGGCACCTGGTCGGTGCGCGATCGGCGCAGCGGCCGAGGCTTCATGGTAATCCAGGCCGCGACCAGCCCATGAGCGCCCGCTCGCTGGCTGACCGCGTTGCCGTGTGGAAGCGCGATCGCATGGCGCGGTGTGCCGCCGCCTGTGTCAGTCTTGCAACGATCGCCGCGATGGTGAGCTGGGTGCTGGTGTCGGTTCCATCCGGTGGCAACATCCGCGGCAAGCCGCTGTTCTGGCTGATCGCGCTGCTCCCGTCGCTCTGGATCGGCGCGCTGAACGAGTCGATGCCGTGGGCCCTCCGTTGGCTCCGGCCTGCCTTGCTTGCAGCGCCGTGCCTCGCGTTCGCCGCGATGGTGTTCTCCTGGAGGCTGCTCGATGCCGCGACGAACGCCACGCCATCCTGGATGCTCGGCCTTTTCGCAGGCAGCGTCCTGTGCTCCGGCTTGGGCGCGCTGGCGCTGGCACGATCAACCTTGCCCGGCGGCAGTGCGCGACCACAGGACCTGCCGCCCGCGACCCCATCGCTGCCGCCGCTGGTGCGGGCCGCGCTCCAGCTTGGTTCGATCAGCCTGACCGGCACGGTCGTGAACGGCATCCTGTTCGCCAGTGCTACGATCGCTGGCCTTGGCAATCCCATCGCTGCCGCAGTCGAGCAGTTCTGGCCTGTCCTCATCCCCTGCGCCGCTATCGCCGTGACCGCCGGGTTGATGCTCCGAGGCATGGCCCGTGCCCAGCAGTCAGCCGCCGGGGCCTGGCGCGATCTGCGCTGGAGCATCGACCTCGGGGGCATCGGCGCCTGCGTGCTGCTGGTCTTGCTCTGGGCCTGGCCCATTCCGGATGCGGTGAAGGTGGGGTTCAGCGTGTTCATGGGCCCGATGGCGGTGGCCGCCGTGTGGACGGGCCGGGTGGCGCAGCAGTGGCTGCGTAATGCGATGCCGCATGAGACATAAGTCTGCTCGTCCACCGCGCCCGCCGCCCCAGGATCGAAGCTGGGCGGCGCGGATCGAGGCGCTGAACCGGGAAGCTCCCGCCGCGCTGGCGATGCTTGCGGCGATCCTTGCGTCGTTGTCGATGCTGACCGGATGGATCGTGATCATCGTCCCGCCGGGCGGGAACATGCGCTTCAACCCGCTTTATTGGGTGGTGATGGCACCGTTGCTGCTTTGGGTACGGAGTCTGAGGAAGCTTTCGCCCTGGGCCTTGAACACGGTGTGGCTCGCGCTCGTGCTTGCACCGTGTTTGTCGCTACTGGCCCTGTTCGTGGCACCCATCCAGCGGGACCCCGCATTGCTGAGCGATGGCGTGCCACATCTGGATACCCCGCTGGCCATGTTGGTCATCCTCGGCGTGACCACAGCGCTGGCCGCTGCCGGGGCGGTCGCGCTGCTTCGCTCCAGCCTGCCCGGCGGCACGCGTCCCGTCACCTATGTCGCTCCAGAGACGCCGATACCGGGTTCCCACGCGCTGCCGCCCGCGGCGACGGACGCCTTGAGGAAGGGGTCGCTGTCGTTCAGTGGCGCGCTGATCAACGGCATGTTCTTCGCCATCGTCGCCACGATGGAGCCGATCGGACCCGGCGGCGAGGTATGGCCGGTGGCCCTTGTCGCCATCCTCGTTCTGAGTGTCGGCACCCTGGTGTTCCGCGGCGGCTTTCGCCTGGCCCGCCGTCGGCAGGGGGCCGCCCACGATCTCCGCCGGGGCTGGCGCTTGGGCATGGGCTGCGCCATCGCCGCAGTCCCGGCATTATGGGCCTGGCCGACGCTGACATCCGGCAAGCTGGGTCTCAGTTGCTTCATGGTGCCGCTCGCCGTCGCAGCAGCCTGTGGCGGCACCAAGGCCCTGAGGGCTCTGCCGGAGATCGCGGGCGGTGGCGGCCGTGATTGAGGTTCGCATGGGCGGCTCCGGACCGGTCGCGCTTGCCATGTCAGCAGCCTGGTGTTGCCGCAGCACCGTGCGAGCCTTGCCGGAGATCGCAAGGGAGGCTCCAAGCCGATACGCCTGCCGCCATTGCCATGCTACGCAGCCGTCGATGTCCACCTCCCTGTCCCCGCCGGGCGATCGCTGGACGCCGGCCCTGCGCGCCCTGGCGGCCCGGATCGAGGCACACTCGTTCGATCCGGGCGAGACGCTGGGGTTCACCCGCCGCCTGGCGCGCGATCATCGCTGGACGTTGGCCTTTGCAGCGGCGGCGGTCCGGGAATACGGGCGGTTCTGCTTCCTTGCCATCGCGACACCCGGCCCCGTGACACCAAGCGAAGAGGTAGACGAGGTCTGGCACCTCCATCTCGCCTATTCCCGCGACTATTGGACCGTGTGGTGCCGCGATGTGCTGCGGACAGAGCTGCATCACGACCCCACGAAAGGCGGCGCCATGGAGCAGAGCCGGTTCCGGGCGCAGTATGTGAACACGCTGGCCGCGTACGAGCCATTCTTTGGGCCGCCGCCCCCGCTGTTTTGGCCGGCCACGCATCGTCGCTTCGGCGCCTGGCCGCGGTTCCGCATACTGGACACCCATCGTTCGTTTGTGCTGGCCCGGCCGGGTGCCCTGCTGCGGCGGAGTGCCCTGCTGCGGGAAAGTGGCTGACCCGATGGAGGCGCTGGACCCGCTCGATTGGACGGCAGGGCCGTTCCTCCTGCTGTATGCGGCGTGTGCCGGTGTCGTGCTGTTGTGGCTGTTGGTTTGGAAAAACCGTCTGGGCCAGCATGTGACGGGCCAGGCGACCGGAGCGTTGGACGTGCTGCACCTGGCCTACCTGTCCGGAGGTGCCGAGCGCGCGGCGAGCGTTGCGCTGGTGGGCCTGCTGGAGGCCGGGGCTGCGCGGCCCGACCGCAAGCGCCGCGTGATGCGCTTCGACCCCTCCGTGCCTGTGGCTGCGGAATTCGCGCCGTTCCGGCATGTGAGCGCGGGTGAGGCTCGTCGGGAGCAATTCCAGGCTGAACTCGAGCCGCGCTGGCGCCGGATGCATGGCGAGTTGGCCGCGCGCGGCCTCGTGCCCAGCGATGCCGCATTTGCGGCGTATCGGGCTCGAGGAGCGGCCCTGCTGGGCATCCCCCTGGTATTGGGCGTCTGCAAGGTGGGGCTTGGCCTGTCGCGGGATCGGCCGGTGGGCATTCTTCTCCTGCTGCTGCTCGTGACGGTCATATTCGGGGCCTTGCTGCTGGCGCCGCATCCGCACTGCAACCCCGCCGGGGCTGCCGTACTGGCGGCTGCACGCCGGGACCACGCCCGGGCCGTGCGGGCGCCGCTTCCTGAGGAAATGGCGCTGGCCTTCGCCCTCTCCGGAGCGGTGGTGCTCGCAGGACGGGACTATCGCTGGGCCTTGCAGTCGAGCAGCTCGTCCTCAGGGGGTGACGGCGGCGGAAATGGCGGTGGGGATGGTGGCGGGGATGGCGGCTGCGGGGGGTGCAGCGCTTGAGGCCCGCATCAGGCACCCCTTGTGCGCTGCGCCGCGGCGTCGTGCCTACGCTCCGGTCCGCAGGAGAAGACCCGATGGAACCATCCCGAGCCACAGCCCGGTGTCGCGTCCCGGCACGGACATCCGCCTTCGTCGCCCTCGCCAGGGGCCTGCTCCCTGTCTCACTGCTCCTGACCGGCTTCGGCCCTGCCTGGTCCGCCGAGGTGCCTGCGGGGGTCACCCGGCAGTTGCCGCCAGGCTTCGTGGTCCTCGGCAGCGCCGCCGCGTCGTTCGGGCGGCATGCCTTCACGATCGTCGCACTGGGCAAGCGGGGCGAGGATAAGCTGCCTTGGCCCGTTCAGTCGGCAGCCGCCAGGCCGTTGCTGCTGTTCGAACGCCGGCCCGATGGCTCATTCCAGCAGGCCGGGCGAAACGACCGTGTGGTGATGCGCGCGGATGGCGGCGGCCAATGCGATCCGTTCCTGGATGGCGGCGGAAGGATTGCGGTAAAGGATGGCTTTTTCACTGTCCAGAATGGCGTCGCCTGCGGCCAGCACTGGACCGACTACATCACGTTCCGTTTCGACGACAGCCGCGGCCGTTACGTGTTCGACAATGAGCGGTCGGAGTCCTGGTCGCTGAACCCCAGCAACGACCCCAACGCGGAGGCGATTATACGAGATGGGCCGCCTAGGGTCGAACGAGGCGATAGGGTAAGGCCAGTGCCGTTTGATCGCTGGCGGCCATCCCGATGACGCGGCCTGGCCTGGCACTGCTCGCGCTGCTTATCCTGCCCGCGGCCACTCTGTTGCCAGAGGTGCCGGTCTATCGCACGTTCGGCCGGTGGTTCGTCGCCTGCGACAACACACGCGCCTGCGTGGCCCGTGGCTTTGACGAATACACCCGTGCGCAGCTCGAGCTGACCCGCCAGGCGGGCGTGAGCCCAGCCACCCTGACGTTGTCCGCCGAACGCAGGATCGTTGCCGGTAATGTGCGGCTGGATGGCGCGCCGGTCGCACTGCCCGCACCAGCCTGGTCCGTGGTGGATGGCGCGCTCACCACCAAGGACCCGGCCGCCATCGCTGCCTTCATCACCGCTGCTCGCGACGCTCGGACCCTCACGCTCGACAGGGACCCCCCGAACGACGAGCTGCCCCCCGCCGTGCCGCTGGATGGCTTTACCGCGGCATTGCTGCTGCTCGATGCCGTGCAGGGCAGGCCCGGCACGCCCACTGCGCTGATCGCTGCGAGAGGTAGTGCCGCCCCGCCGCCCGCGCCGCCGTTGCCGCGGGCCCCGCGCTGGGTGGTCCCGCCCGCCCTGACCCGGGTGGAGCTGCAGCGGTTGACGCAGCAGGCTGTCCAATTGCCCTCGAGGCCATCCGACACCTGCGATGCCGCAGACCCGCCCCAGGTCTTTGCTCTCGATGCCGTCGATGCGCTTGCCATCCGGCCCTGCTTCATGGCTGCGTACCAGGGCTCCTCCATTGTCGCCATCCTGCCGCGGGCTGGCGGGCGGGCCAGGCCGGCAACGGGTGCGCGGCCGGGCATGCCGCACCCCGAGCCAGGCAGGACGGAAATGGTGGACCCCGAGTTCGACCCGGCGTCCGGCACCTTGTTCAGCAGCTCCAAGGGCCGTGGTATGGCGGATTGCGGGTCGAGCGAGGCATGGGTCTGGAGCGGCGGCGGCTTCCGGTTAAAGTCCCTTAACTACCTGGGTCAATGCGGCGGTACGGAGCCTGGCGATTGGCCCCCGCTCTACCGCACGCGGTAGGGGCAAGGTCCGCCCCTTCGATCACCGAGTCCGTCCGGGCGGACTGTCGTGATCCGGATCGTAGACCGGTTCATAAACCTTGGCGGTGCAGCGCGGGCAGTAGAGATAGAACGGGCGGCCGTCCTCCAGCATGACCAGCCCGCGTCGTTCCCGATCGATCGACCACTGGCCGCGTTCGCCGTTGCGCAGCCGGATAGCCCCGCCCGCACGGCACCGGGACATCTCGAGGTCGTGATGGTAGGCCCGGGCATCCACCGGCAGGGTGGCGGCAAAATACGCCCATACGTCCCGTGGACGCAGCCGGAATTCCGCGCAGGACGCCGCCGTTTCGTCGCCGCTGACATCGTCCGAGCGGGCGCCGTTCGTCGTGATGGTCAAAGCCGCTATCCTGCCGGGCAGGCGCTGTGCGGTTGGATACGGGTTCGGCGCCTGGGCCATCGCGGAACCGCCTAGCCACACGAGCCCCCAAAGCACTGGCGCCACCCGTCGTCTGACCAGCATTGATGGACGCAGCCCGGTGCTCAATGGAACATGTCGCTGGTCGGCACCAGGCCAAGCAACGCGCGCCACCGCCAGACCCGCGCCTGCAGCCATCGCGTCGCCGATCCGGAAGCCGGGGTCAGCGGCAGCTCCGCCACCATCGGAACGATGACGAGACCCGGCTTCCACTCAGTTCTCACACCGGGCACGCTCCACCACTCCTGTACCATGCCCAGATCGACCACACCCCGGATCGCACCCGAAATGTTCCGCAAGGCAACGTCCTTGACCAGCCTCATCGGCGGGTTGTGATGCCGACCATGCTTGCGAACCGGAGACACCGGGTGACACAGTAGGCCACGTATCAGGAAATCAGGGGTAGGATCAGGGTGCTCGACCTCAACTCCAGCCAGACCGACCCGGCGGGCGAAGTGGCGATCCTGGACGACCTCCACCGGTCGATGAAGCTGGCGATGCTGGCCGGCGCCTTCTTCATCGCAGGCGTGGTCATCGTGCCGGCGCTGCTGCTCAACGGCGTCTATGAATGGTCCGCCTGGCTCCTGGGTTTGCTCTTCCTGGTCATCGGCGGCGCCCTGCTGCTCCAGATCCTGCCGCGCTATCTCCGCCGGAACACGCCCTATCTGATCGTGGCCCCGCACGGGTTTCGCTGCCCCGGCCTGGCGGACGGACTGGTGCCCTGGATGGGGATCGATCATGCCGCGGTCTCCGACGACCCCATCGTCTGCACCGATTTCTTCTTCAAACCCAATGCCGCGCTGCCAGTCCGGGATCGCAGCCGGGCCAACGTCCATGTCGCGCGCCGCCGGCGCCAGGTCTCCATCCGTGGCCCGGCGCCTCGCGGCATGACCCTCGAGGCCTACGCCGCAATCATCGGCGGCGCGATCGAAGCCGCGCAGTCGGCCGAGGCAGGATGACGAGACCCCGCCACCTCCGCCTGGGTGCAGGCGGATTGCTGCTGGCCTCGGCGGCGATCCTGGTATGGTTCGTTCTGCTGCGCCCGCCAGCGGTGCCCTCCGAGGCGGACGGCCGGGCTTGGCTGACCGGGTTCACGGACCTCCTCACTAGTTCACGTCTGCTCGGCGCCAAAGGTCCGGACGCACCCGCGCTGTTTCCCGGCCTCCAGGCCGAAGCGGCGGCCGATTGTGTGACGACGTGGTCGCGAACCGACTCGTCCGCCCCGATCGTGACACGCCAACGCCTGGAAGTCGGCCGTCTCGGAGACGACGCCTGCGACAAAGCGCAATTCGGCATGCTCAGCACGACTCTGCGGCAGTCCGAAGGCGTGGCTCCGGGCGCCCTGGCGCGCCAGTTCACCGAGGCATTCGGCCCGCCGGCCATCGACCGCGATACCGGCCTGAATGGCTCGATTTCCTACACCTGGCAGATCCTGGACGGAGTGTTTGCCCGCATGGAGGAGCCGGTGGGTCCCGGCGCGGCTGGAACATTTTCGGTGTTGTTCGTCCGGTTCTATGCCAGCCCGACCACGCTGCCCACGGCAGCCGAAGCTGCTGCGTGGATGGACAGCACCGTGGACCTGGTGACCGGCCCGGCACTGGCGCATGCGCAGGGGCCAGCGACAGCCGGGATGGTCGGTGCGGCCATGCAGGCCACCCCTGACACGGACGAGGGGTGCCAGACGTATTTCATGACGGACCCGCTCATCAAGGGTCCGATCGGCAGCGGTCAGACGCTGATCCTGAGCCACGCCGAAGGTCAGCCATGCGACGAAACCGGGTTCGTCTCACTGTCCATGATGGTGTGGCAACGCGCGCCGGTCACGGCGGAGGCGCTGGTGAGCCGCATCATCGACAAGCTGGGCAGCCCCATCGTGACCCGGGCCTTCGACCAGGACCGGGTCTCCTACCACTGGCGGACGCAGCACGGGACGACGGTCGAACTGCTGGAGGGGTTGACCGGCGAGTGGCGCCACTGGCTGAGGCTTCACATATCGAAATCCGAGAAGTGATGCCGGCAACTCCCTGCACGGAGGGGCGCGCAGTGGCATTCCCTCGCGGTCCAAGCGTGGCCGGCATAGTCTGGACCCCTGTCACATTCACCCAGGCTGGAGGCGCAGTGCCCGCCCTACTCGCCGGTCCCCTGTTGGTTCTTGCCATGGTGTTGCTGCTGTTCACCCTGCCGGTGACGCTGCCGGTCGTGGCGCTGCTCCACAAGCGGGACCGCGCGCGGTTGCGAACCGCTGCGAGCAGGACGCAGTGTGTTCGCTGCGGTCACATGCTCGGTCCCGCGGCACTGGATGCGGCCGACGCAGCCGAGATGGAGGCAATGGCAGCCCTTCGCCGGCAGCATCCTTACGATCGGATGCGGATCGTACGCCGTTCTGATGCCCGGTGCGTCATCTGCGGCACGGACTACCGCTGGGACGAGCGGCGGCGTGAACTGCATCTGGTGCCTGGCCGGTCCTCGTCCGAATAATGCGGACAGACCGATCGCGACCGCGTGCGGGTCTCGCGATAACGCTAGGCCTTGCGTTGGCACACCCTGGCGACGCGCAGGCCCAGATGCCGGTCTTTCTCGCCTCCTGCATGGCCGACGCCGGGGACCTGCAACGGCTGCCGGGTTCTCTGGCCAGGGCCGGGATGGTGGAGATCGACCCCGCGAACGGGCCGTCTGGACCCATGGCCGCAGCCGGGGCGCCGGGCCGGCGCCTCTGGTCGGCGCGGCGCGGGCCTGGCAAAGGCGACGCCTTCGCCGGCTACGCTCCGGCCAGTGCCGGCCGTCCGCTGGAGATCTGCTGGACCGTAAGCCGCCCCGGCCGATCCGCGGCGAACATGCTGACCGAACTCAAGCGCCTCTTCCCGCCCCCACAGGGCGTGACCGAGACCGGGACGACAGCCTTCTACGGCGGCTACGAACGATGGTCCGTGGTTTTGCATGGGAAGGTCATTGTCCTGGGCGTCGATTGGGCCATCCAGGCGAATCCGGAACAGGGCACAGGCCTGCTCTACCTGGTGAAATCCACCCAATGATCCTCCCGACGAACCCGGGGAGGATGATCCTCCTCATCGGAATAACCCTGGCCCTGCTCGGCGTCGACACACTGATCGGGGTATCGGGAACGCTGTACATGGGTTCGGTCGCCGGCTTCTGCCTGATCGGCTTCATCGTCGCGGTCCCAGCGATCATCGCCGTCGGGCATGCGCCGCTGCTGTCTGTCCTGCACGACGCAGCCTTGGGCTATCTCCTGGTTCGGAGTGTCCAGGCTGGTATCCTGGACGGCCTTGCAGGGTTCACCGGTGTCGTCGTGCTGATCAACCTTCTCATCTGGTTGATCGTCTGGCTGCGCGGCCCTCTGCCTGCCGTCCCGCCATCCAGGGGACGAAGGGGCGCCGCGATCCTCGCGGCCGTCACGCTCTGGGCCGGGCCGGCACTCGCTGGCGATGCCGGTGCGGCACCCATGCCCGACTGTCTCATCCGGCTGCCGGACCAGCCATCGCTTGCCCGGTTCGGCGACTGGCCGGCGCCGCGGGACCGGCCGCATGCGCCCGCGCCCCCGGCCCTGTCGAGCGCCGAGGCACGCCGGTTTCGCAGCGTGCTTCGCGAGGGTGCCGCAGCCGGGCCGAACTTCGCCGGGCATTTCACGGTCGTCGTGTGGGGATGCGGTGCGTCCTGCACGTCCGCGGCGATCGTGGACACGCGGACGGGGCGTGTGACGGTGCCACGACTGCTACGTGCGATTTCGGCGGTTCACGTGGCAGACGTGGCCGGACCAGCAGACGGTTTCAACAGCTTGAGGTTCAGGCTGGACAGCCGGCTGCTCGTGGTCCTGGGTGCTCCTGGCGAAAACGAGGAGCGGGACGGTGCGACCATGCTCGAGTGGAATGGGACGGCATTGCGGATGCTGCGGTTCGTCCCCCGAAACCAACTGTGCCCCGGCTGACCGGCTTTGATCATGAACCTCACTCATGCCTTGGTCGCGTGTGTCCTGCTGAACGCGGGCGCCGTCTCTGCGGCGGAGGGGGTTCGCCTGGTCGCGCAGCCAGACCTCGCGCCGCGGGTTGCGGCGTTTCCGCGACTGGCTCCGGGTGAGCCGCAGGCCACGCGCACCAACAAGGCGCTAGATGCCGCGGATGCCCGGGTCAAGATCGCAGCCGACGAGTGCCGTTCCCAAATCGGTATCTCCTCGACCGGAGGCCTTCTGGCCGGAAGCTCTCTGGACGAGGGCCGGACGCTCGAATGGACGCGCCGCATCGCCGTCGCAATGCGGGGGCCGCGTTACCTGGCTCTGGTCACGGATGATTATGCCGATTGCGGCGGGCTGCATCCGAACGACGACAGCTTCGCCCTGACCTACGACCTTCGCACGGGCCAGCCGCCCAACTGGTCGGCTCTGCTGCCGAAAAGCCTCGTGCAAAAACCGACCGTCGAGCAGGCGATGGACGAGACGTCGCTGGGCATGGTCACGTCGCCAGCCTTGAAATCGATCTATCTGGCTGCGGCACGCAAAGCCGCCGCGGCGTTGACGCCCAATTGCTTGGAGGTGCTGCTGGAGCTTGCCGGGCCGTTCATGCTGTGGCCCGACGCGAAGCAGGGCGGCGTCGTGGTCCAGCCCTCACGTCTTGCGCACGCCGCCGCCGCGTGCGGCGTGCCGGCCCTCATCGGCATCGACATCCTGAGACAGCGAGGTGTGCAGCCGGCGCTGCTGGACGCGATCGCCACGGCGCACAGGACCGTAACCAGCCAGGCTCCCGTCCGATGAGCGGCACACGCCGCGGAGTCGTCAAGGGAGCTGCGCTTGGCTTCCTGGTCCCGATGCTATGGTCCGCGGTCGCGACGGCGCAGGACCCGGCAACCATGCCCATCGAGACCATGCCCATCGAGACCATAATCGCGCAGGCGCCGGACCTGCCGCCCGACTCGCTGTATATGCTTGCCGCACGGTTGTTCGCGGCAGGCCGGCGCGATGAGGCGGTGGTCTGGTTCTATACCGCGCAGGTCCGGGTGCGCTTTCGTCTGGCAGTCGCACCCGACCTGCCGCCCGATGGGGAGCCCGCCGTGTACGGGGCGCTTTTCGAGACAATCGGCCCGCAGATCAATGGGTGGGCGTTCGGTGATATTGATCGTGCGGCCGCGCATATGGAGGAAGCACTCGATTGGGACAGCTCCCATGCGAACGCGTTCACCCCCAAGTCCGGTCACGAAGCGGCACTGGAGCAGGTCCGAAGCGGGCTTGTGGCGCTGCGCGCCAGCGTGCTGACGCGGAAGGACGAGACTCGCTGGGAGCGTGCGGCCAATGGCCTAGTCAATCGATAGGCGTGCGAGCAGGCCCGGCCTTGTGCGCGCGAGGCCGTTCCGCGTTCCCGTCCGTGACGCGACGGCCGATCAGTTGCTGGTCGATTGCAGCCGGACCGTGCCATCGTCTTGGACAGCAAAGACCTTGACGGCACGGCCGTCGACCGATCCGCCGTATTCCTCGACCAGCAGCGTCCGGGCCAACGCGTTCCACTCGATACGTCCGGACTCGATGCTGGTCCAGCAACTTTCCACCCGCTCCGTGAACGCCTGCCGGAGGGTGGGGCGCAGTGCGACGACCCGGATGACGGTCTCGGTGCCGGCACCGCACATGTGCATCGGCCCGTGGGGACGGGACGCGTAGGTCGTGGACAGAATCAACACGCGGCCGGGTACGGCGCCGAGCAGGCTGGCGCCGTCCAGCGCCTCCGCATAGACTCCCTCCTCGGCGGGAAGCACGACGCGGCGCGAGCGCCTGCGGGCGGCGTAGGCCAGCACGGTCGATGTGCCGCGCTGCGTGACCGTCAAGCGCCCTCCGGGCACGGAGAGGGAGTGCGGGCGCCCGGCGGCCGCGCTGGTCGCCCACGTCGTCGTCAGGGCGGTCAATAGCGCTGATATCGTGATGAGCCGGGAGATCAAGGTGCTGCCGCGTGCCGGGCAGCCAAGGCGTCCCGGACGTAGGCAGCACTACGGTAGCCGTCCAGCAGATCTTGATAGGCCTGCAACGTCATCCCGCGCGGCGTCATGTCAAGGAGCGTGACGCAGCAGCGCCGGACGCTGACCCGGACACGCCAGCCCCGGGTGCGCTTGGGCAGCGCCGCCCCTGGTGACAGGTTGATGAAGGTGTGCACGCCGGGTGCGACGACGCGGATGTCGACGATCTCCAGCCACGGGATCGGGCGGTCCAGGTGACGGCAGGCGAGCGTGTCGGGGTGCAGGGTCAGGAACGGCATGCGGCCGGCGCGGTGCGTCAGCGCACCCATCAGCGCCGCAAGCGCCACCCCGGCCACCAAGCCCGCATCCAGCAGCAGCAGGACCGGACGGGCGGAGGGCTTCACCGTCGTGAAGGTCAGCAACGCGTAGGTCAGTCCTGCGAAGCCGGCGAGGAGCGTCACGCCGACGAGGCCGGTGAGGAGCAGCGAGCGCCTCGTCGCCTGGTAGACGACGGTCGGCGCGTCGGCGGGAAGTGCGGCATGGGTTTGCAGGGTGGCTTCGAACTCCTCGTCCTGGTCGGCCGCGACGGTCAGCGTGTCGGCGGTGATCGCGGCGCAGAGGCCCGCCCAGTCGGCAAACAAAGTACGAAGGTGCGCGTCCTCGGTGCGGGCGGCCCGGCCGGCGCGGGCCAGGAGGATGTCGTCGACGACCAGGCCGAGCGCCTGGACCCGCTGGATGTTCGGCGGGTGGCTGTCCGTAGGATGGGGCTGCGAGTTGGTGAGTTGGCCGTGAGGGTCGCCGATCCCCGCGGTCGTGGCCCGGTGAACGATGGCTGCCACCAGGTCGGGCGGCGCCGCATGGGGACGGCGGGTCGCGTCCTGCAGCACGGCGTCGGCGACGCCAGCGATCAGGCCGGTGCGGATCAGCGCGGATGCGGCAGCGCCTGGCCCGACGGGCATCGCGCTGGCCTGGTCCGCCGCAAGCTCGCGCAAGCGGCTCCAATGGTTCACGGCCGCGTCGAACGTCGCCATCACATGCAGCCCCAGCACTTCGGCGGGCCGCAGCAGCCAGCGGCCCTGCGCTGCGGCCGAGCCGTGCCCGACCGCCCAGAGGCTGCGCCCGATCGCGGCGTAAACCGGGAGAAATTGCTGGGTGTAGGCCGTGTCCTCGCCGGAAAAATGTGCCAACTCGTGCGCGATCACGGCGGCGGTTTCGTCGTGGTTCAACAGGGCGAGGGCAGGAGCCGACAGATAGAGCGTGCGGCCGTGGAGGCGGACATCATCCGGGCCCAACATGATCTCGGACGAGGTGACGAAGAAACCGTCATGCAGGCCAACGATGACGTGATCGGGCATGAGGGCGTCCTGCCCGGCCGCGAGGCCGGCGATAACCTGCCACAGGCCCGGCGCCGCGGCCGCGGTGACCTGCTGTCCGAACACCTGCACCGGGTCTGGCGTGAAGGCCGCCAGCGCGCCAGCCAGGTCGCGAACGGTCAGCCAGGCGAGGTAGAGCGCGAGGCCGGCCAAGGCGACCGCTCCGGCGATCGGCTTCAGCGCGCCGGTGTCGACCCGGTCCAGATACCAGGCGCCGGCTGCCTCGAACAGCACCACGGCGAACAGGGCCAGGGCCAGCCCTGCCACCTGCGACCCGAGCACGATCGGCAGCAGGCGCCGGGCGGTGGTGAACGCGGCGACCAGGGCCGCCCGGGACAGCTTGCTGCGCCGGGCGGCATAGGCGGCGATCAGCAGGCCGCCGCCGCCCGCTACCAAGCCCAGTGCGGCGCCGGCGATGGCAGTGGCCGCTACTTCCTGGCGCAGGCGCGCGACCAGAGCGTCGTGCCGAAGCACGGTCTCCCCTTCGCGCAGCCGGGCGGCGGCCGTGGGTGGGCGATACCGCTCGGGAATGCCGGGGATCACGACTGTCCGGTCCTGCATCTCCGGCGCCTCCAGGCGGGCAATCGCGCGGGCGAGGGACCCGGCTTCCGTGTCGTAGCTTGCGGAGTCGGCCCCGCTACGCTGCAACTGCCAAACGCCGAACAGGAGGAACAGCATCGGAGCGACAATGATTAGCGTAAGCCTGCGTCGCCTTGGTGTCGCAGATTGTGCCAATCGTACTCCCTGCCGCCCTCTCTGGGCTCATTCATCTATCGGCACGACGCACGAGACGGAATGGGAGATCGTCCCTTGGGGATGGGGCCGTCCTGAGATGGGGCCGGCCGTTTCCTAGGAAAGGGAGAGGCGTTGCCGAGATCGACGAGACATTCGCCCAGCCAGAATAGCGTGCCGAAGAAGGGCTCCACCCGAACTCTCCATGGACGGACCACGCGTAAGGGTGTCGTGACCGAGCCAGTGGCGGAAGGTCGATGGGAGAACCGTCCCGGACGGTGGGGCGGGGAGCGCCCAGTCCCGATCCACTTCGATCGGGAACGACTCTAGCCCGGCGGGGCCAGGCGGAGCGTCATCACCACCGTCACGGACAGGGCGGAGTCGCCGGCCTCATTGGCGATGGGGCGCACCGGGGGGGCGGGGCGTGCCGCACGTTCCGCTATCTGGCCGAACATGACGGGGCCAGAGTCGGTGCGGGGCAGGGGGTCGACCTCCACGACCTCCACCCCAGCGATCCGCTGGCCGACGCTGGCGGCGATCGCACGGGCCTGGGCCAGCGCGGCCTCGCCGGCCTCGGCCACCATCTCGCGCCGGGCCGCCTCAATCTCCTGCTCGCGCGGGGAGGCGCCGAACTGGCCCAGCGCAGTGGCGCCGTTGTCGAGGCAGCCGGCCAGGAGCAATGGCAATTGATCAGGGGCGGTGCGGAACGAGACGCTGATGCGTCCGGTATAGCCCTTGATGCGATCGGGCTGGCCACGAAGCTCCTGGATCTCAGGTTCGAAGCTGGTCCCATCGGTTCGGAGGCGTTCGGTCGGCTGGCCGCGCAGGAAGGTGAGCAGCGTCTGCGACTGCCGGGCCAACGTCGAGGCGGTACCGCGCAGGTCGCGCCCGTGCACCTCGATGCTGACGACCGCGTCGGCCACGGTGTTGGGCAGGCGGCGCCGGGATTCGGCGTGCGTGGTGATCAGGCCCGGCGCGAGCAGTCGGGTGGCAGGCGGTGAGCTGGCAGGTGGCGGAATGGCGGGCAACGGCTGTGCTGCGGCATGCCCTGTCAGGAGAGCCAAGCCAAGCCAGGCCAGGATGCCCCGGCCCGGGGCAGTGCGGCGAGCGACCGTGTCAGCCATTGACGCATCCTTTGCTGTTCGGTGTCATCGGCCTCCTCGGATCTGGGAGCGCGCCGGGTTAGGTGGAGTGCGGGTGGCCGCCGAGGCGCGCAACACCGCGGCAACGGCGAACCAGAGCAGGGTGGAGAGCACGACGGGCCCGCACTCCGAAAACGGCAGGAGGATCATCGTCCAGGCCTGGCCGAGCGTCGGTGCGCCAAGCACCAGAAGCATGAGCACCGAAAGCACTGTGCGGCCGGGCGACGCTGCGGGCGCGAGCAGGCCGCGCCAGGAGCCCCGACGGCAGAGAATCCACCAGAGCAGGGCGGCAAGCGGTATCGCCAAGGCCGCGAGTTCGATCGCGTCGCCCAGCAGGCCGAAGCCGTGCGGGTCGAAGCGTTCGGCAGGCACGCGCTGCAGCACCAGCCAGGAGAAACCGAAGCGCAGGCCGTAGGCTGCCCCGGCAAGCAGGGCGAGCCAGAGCGAGGCGGATGGCAGCGTGGGCATAGGCCCGTCTACCACGCCTGGACTGGCCGTATGGTCACGGATCGACACGTTGTCGCCCTATTGGTCGCCGCTGCTCACCGCCGCTTCAGCCTCCGGGCACGGACTTTAGCTGGCGGTTTGACGACATTCTGCATGCTGCTCAGCAGCGGAAAGCGGGCCTTCTAGGGCAGTCGCGCAAGCAGCACCAGCTTGGTTTGATCCTGCTGGCGCCCCTTCGCTGCCCCTTCAACCGGCGTAAACGATCCGAGGGCTGGCCGATGATACACATGGCACATAGGCCGTTCCGCACTGGCAGACATCGGGACCAGGCCTGCACGATGCAAGAAAGGCCTGGTGGAGCAAGTGAAACACCCCAACGTCCCCGACCCGATACGGTTTGTGGCAAGGCAGCGCGTCTGGTGCCGTCCTGTCTGTCTGGCCTTGGCGTTGCTGTGCTGCCTTCAGACGCGAGGGATCGCCGCGCCGGCCCGGCACGCGACCAAGGAGGCGACGGCCATCCTGGCGCTTCGGGATTATGCGCTCAGCTTGTGCCTCCGACAGGCCTTCCCTGCCATGGCAGACGAAGCCGATGCCGCGAAGGACTTTTACCTGCAGAACGGAACCCACCCCTCCGAGGCCTACCAGGCCATCCAGCAGATGGCGGCAGAGTGGCTGCAACGCTCCTATCCAAGCTTCCGCGACGTGAAGCTCAGCATCGTGAAATGCATCGACTTCGCGGAGAGCCCCGCAGTTGGAAGGCTCGCCCGCCGAACAATGCCGTGGGACCGGTAGGGATGCGCTTTCCCATGGGACGAGACCACGACCCCAGGCTCGAGCGTCCAGCATCCCGCCGGATACGGCGTGTTTCAGGATCAATCATGTCACATAGGCAGGGTCTACATCGCTGAGAGTTTCGCAACCTTCAGGACGCATCTTGCCTCCAACGCTGCAGTGATCCGTTTCATCACCGGCTCGAACCGAAATGTCCCAAATCCTTCAGGCTCGTTCCCGAGATAGAAGCTCTTATTCTGGAAAACCCAGCTACTGGGCTGCCGATCGATGCTGACACACGACTGGCCGCCTTCCATATGCCCAGGTATAGCTGACGGGATCGGCGGCCTCGGACTCATCCAGGGGCACAGTCGCGCCGGACCCGACAAGCCTCGCATTGCGGCCGTCGGGGTCACCGGCCAGGCCTTGGCTGATACAGTGGACATCGAAGCCAGCGGGCAGCATGCCGCTTGATTGAACCAGGTAGGGAGTGTCGCCGCATCCCGGGAGCACAACGACCAGGAGCAGGCACGATGCATTGCGGACGCGGTGCACACACAGCCTTGATGCACATCCTGTAGCCCCAGGCGTCAGTCCGTCGATTACATCCTCAGGGACGCCGGGCACTTGTCGTCGAGTATCACGGTCGTCTCCCGATTTTCGACGATGTAGGTGCAATACCAGATTGCCTTGCCCGACTGTGACAACCCCGGCTCAGCCTTCGTCAGCACGGCGATGCCGCCGGCCGCAGCGATTCCTGTCAAGCTCACCGTAATCCCAAGCACAGCTATCGGCAGCAACACGTTCATGAGGCTTATCATCCCGGCCAGGCCAAAATGGCAACGCGTGGAAAAGACCGCTCTTAAAGGTTGGCCTCCAGCCAGCTAATGACTGTCGCCGGACTGTGTCCGCGGTATGGGACGATGTAATGGAATTCGCCGCCCTGAAGTGTCTCGGTCTCGGTATCGCCGTTCGACACCGTCACCAGCTTGATCTTGGCCTGCACGGCCTGCTTTCCAGCGTCGCTCCGACATACCCGCTTGAGCGCATCCGCTGCATTCGCCAGGTAGGCCCAGGGGCTTTGATTGTTGTCGTCGTCGAGAACATGGGCGTAGGACGCATAGTCGACGCGAAACTCGATACGGCTATCGCAGGCCTGGTTGGCCTCACGTGCCAGCTCCCCGACCTTTTGCGTGTCCGACGCGATCATGTTCTGCTGCTTGAGGCTCTGCGCATGTGACGGAATGCACGGCAACATCAGCGAGATCGTCAATGCCACGGCAAGCAGAAGTCTGTTCATCTCGGTTCCATCGTGTTGTGAGGACGTTCCGTATGTCGAGCGCGACCAGTCACTCTCAAACGAACGGCGAGGCGCAACGTTCCGCCTCGCGCAGTGGTGCGTCAGATCTCTTCCGTGAAGGTCTCGACGACGATTTCGAACAACGGGATGCCGAGCCACGCCGCCCTGCTTCTGGCCGTCGTCTCCTCAGACACCATCGTGATGCCATACTCCTGGCCGTCCGCACCGCGGAACCAGTGCGGCGGGGCGTCCCACTGGCAGCACGACCGTCGCAGGGACGGCATTCCGATCGCTTGGACGAACGTAAGCTCCGCGCGCGCCGCGAACGGGCCAGGAACATGGTAGGTCGCCCGCAAGGGCTTGCCTTGTCGATCGGGCAGGTAGCTGCAGGCGACGAAGCGCACCCCGCGCGGCTTCAGGTGCATCCGCGCCAGAAAGTCGCCGCATTGCCGGGGAGCACGGTCCAGCATCCTGGCCGCCAGGGGGCCGTTCAATGAGACGGCCGTGATCCACCAACCAAGCACCAGACACGATGCGGCGAGTACCGTCCGTCGGGCAGTGCGAGGTGCAGGGTCATGATTCCCTTCACCGGTAGCCCGGCCTCGGCCGCCTGCTTCGTAATCGGCGGCACCGGGGCCTCGGCGCCTGCGTCTCCGGTATGGCCGCATGGGTTGCGCCAGCGTGCTGCATGGGTCTTGGCCCGCCGACCCGTTTGCCAGTCTGTAGCACGTGTCGACCTAGAATTCGAGGACGTTCCGGCATTCGACCATCGGCGCTTGCGGTGCAGGGTGGCCTCATCGTGGCCGGTGATGGGCCGGGTGCGCCTCCCCTGCCCTATCCGCCAGGCCCTGAGGTTCGCCTAGCGACGCCGAGGGTTCACGCCGCCGAAGGTGGCTGCAGCGCTAACCTGATGTCTGGCGCCGGTTCCGTGAGGGACCCGAGCGCGGACGGCGCCCAAAGATGTGGGAACATCCGTTCGGTTTCCCCAAGCGGAAAGGCGACCTGCAGCGGGGCGTCCTTCGCGCCGTGAAGCAGGCCGCGCTCGACCAAGGGAGCGAGCAGCCGACGCCCCTGGCGTTTGCCCGTCCCCACCAGGTCGGCGACATCGCCGCGTGGGACGGTCCCGAACAGCACCGCCCGCTCCAGCAGCGGGGCCACGCGGCCGTCCAGCCGGCCGCCAGCTGCCTCGGCGGCGATGAACTCCCGCACCCGTCCGGCCAACGCGTCAGGCGAGAGCAACGTCTGCATGAAGCGAACCTGGTCCAGGCAGGCTGCCAGGAAGAAGCAGCAGAACTCGGCCAGGCGGCCGTCGGACAGAATGCCCCTGCCATCCAGCGCGCCCTGGGGTGGATCATCCGCACGGGCCAGATAGGCGCGGTAGGCGTCCACATGCCGGGCCAGCCCGCGCGCGACAGACCAGAGCGGCGAGCCGACACCCACCCGGCGCAGCAGCGCGTGCGAGAGCAGGCGGGCAACTCGGCCGTTCCCGTCCGCAAAGGGGTGGATCCAGAGCAACCAGTGATGGCCGGCGGCGATGGCAACCAGCCGCTCGGCCCTGCCATATCTTTCGGGGGCGGACTCATCGAAGCGCGCCATCCAGCCGGGCAGCTCGCCGGACGGCGGGGGGGTATGCCGGCCCACTTGCACGTCGTCGGTCCGCAGCGCACCGGGCAGCACCGCGACCCGCCGGCCTGTGCTGGGTTTCTCGACAACACGCAGGCTGTCCGGCAGGCCTTCATAGAACCTCCGGTGGATGTCGATGGCCAGAGCGGTCGGAGCCGCGTCCGCCAGGGCGTTATGGTCGATCGCTGCCTGGACTGCGATATGAGCGGCAGCCTCCAACTGTAGGTCCCGCCGCTTCGGTTCCGCTGCCAGATCAGCCCGCAGGGCCCGCTCGATATCGATGGGATGTGTGTTGTGGCCCTCGATCAAGTTGCTGTAGTAGCAATTCATACCCCGGACGAGGTCGCCGACGGCAGCAGCCGTGCCCGGCGCCAACCGACCGGTCAACGCCGCCGCCTCTGTTGCCAGGGCAAACGCCAGGTCCCGAAGGTCCGGCCATGCGGGATGCCGTTCGTCCGGAAGCAGAGTCAGGGAGGCAGGGCCGGCGTTGCGCATTTATGACCGGCCCCGGGCTTGATCTAAGGTGCTTGTGACGTTGGCATAATCTGCATGTTGTCCCAAGCCATATCCGGCTTCATGACCGGCTCGGGCGAGGTCGCGTCGGGGCGAAGGGTGTTGACCATGGGGCTGGATATGGCCGCGTCCTGCATGGCCCGCCTGCTTGCCGTTCGCGGCAAACCCGTTCAGGTTTGCCCGATAATGTTCATGGCCAGTGAAGGAACCTGACGTGTTCTCCGCCGCCTACGTGATCTTGCCCTTCGCCGATGTCCCACCGGCAGACGCGATCCGGGCGTCGTTGGCCCTCTTCCAGCGGGGCGGGCGCGGTGACGTGCCGGATAGCTGGCTCGCGTTCGACGACGAGACGAACGCGCTGCGGCGCGCGCACGAAGCGCGGTTCACCTTCACCGAATGCGGCAAAGATGGGATGCAGGTCGAAGTCGGCGACCATGCCCATTGGTATCTCGACACTGCGAGGGTGCGTGACGAGATGCGGCGGCGCGGCCTTGAGCGCTGGAGCGTGCGCTTCGCCGACACGATGGACCTGGATACGTTCTTTGCCCGGTTCACCAGACGCTTGGTGCGCCATCCCGTGACGGGCGGCTACGGGCGCTGGCTCAACCCGCTCGGTCGCTGGGACTGGTGGGACCTGGGCGGATGCTTCGACGGGCACATCATCGGCGACCCGAACCGCGGCATGGGGCGCAGCGTCGCCCAGATGTCGTCCAGGGAGAACCGGGGACGCTCGATCCTCGCCAACCTTCAGGACCAGCTGGAGGAGGCTCTAGGCCAAGCGCCCATGGCCGGGGTCGACGTGCTCAGCAACCACAACGTCGAGCTCGTGACGACCCTGCTGGCTGACGCACGGGCCGGCCGGGAGAACGCCTACCCTGGAGCGCTCGCCTTGCCGCCTGGTGCGGTCTAGGACTCCTTGCGCTGGCTGGACACTTGGCCGGAACCCGGGCCGGCAAAGGCATTCGCACGGTCTTATGTAGCAACTGCCACCTCTGCCGTGTTCGTGACGAGGCCTTCGCAGCCTATCTTCCTGGCCATTGGTGTTCCTGGGAGAGGGTTGATGGGCGAGCTGCCTGTTATGGACGCGCTGCGAAGCAAGCGGTCGGAACTCGTGGGGTTGATGAGCCGCCTGGAGCAGCAGTTGGTGCGACATCGTGGCAGCCTGGCGCACCTGGATGCGACCATGCGGCTCTTTGATCCCGACCTGCTCTCCCAGGAAGCCGACCCAGCCCAGCAGCGGGAGCGGGTTTCGTGGTTCCGTCCCGGTGAATGCCGTCGGCTGATCTACGACGCACTGCGTGACGCTCCGCAGCCGTTGGCGACGCGGGAGCTTGCCGAGCGCGTCATGGCGGCGAGGGGCATGCCGACCGCCGATCATCGCGCTCGTGCGCTGATCCAGAAAACCGTTCTGGCCTCGCTCTCCCGGGCAAAGGGCACGATCGAGCGAACCGAGACGGCTGGCGTGGTCAGCTGGCGGGTCCCTCAGGCGGCCTG
>JAABUX010001240.1_pt1 | contig 39276 bp, 37 predicted proteins | sample 5561851 | NCBI WGS metagenome assembly JAABUX01 (sample SAMN10711883, study PRJNA513361) | rock metagenome | isolation source: Antarctica rocks | place: Antarctica: Victoria Land, Richard Nunatak red sandstone | collected 2016-01-03 | reverse complement strand
CTAAAAGATAATCCTAAAGCCTCAGTGTCGCAGGGCTTGGGGAAGCCCGCCTAACCAAAGGTTTTCAACGCCCCGCTAAAGCCTTAATCCTAAAGCAAGGGTGCTTGCGGCGGGCTAAATACGGTCAGGCGGGAGATGCCGCCCAAAGCTCTGTTCTCGTAGAGGATCTTTTCCGCGACCGTCTCGGCGTCGCCGACCAGCAGCGCGCCCGTCGGGCCGCGCACAGCATCGAACTGGGCGCGGGTCGTCGTCGGCCAGCCGCGCTCCCGGCCGATCTTGGTGAACATCTGCGCGTAGCCCGGAAAGAACTCGTCCGCCGCCAGCGGCGTTGTGTCCGCCAGGTAGCCGAGGGAGTGAAGGCCGACGGTCAGCTTCTCCGGGAGGTGGCCGGCACGCCGGCCGGTTTCGCGGTACAAATCAACCAGCGGGCGGAAGCGGTGCGGTTCGCCGATGATGGCGACCATCAGAGGGAGGCCGAGGGCGCCGGCGCGGGCGAAGGAAGCGGGCGTACCACCCACGCCGAGCCAGATCGGCAGCGGGTTCTGCACTGGGCGTGGGTAGATGCCCTGCCCGTTGAGCGAAGCCCGGTGCCTGCCGGACCAGCGGACGTGCGGGTCGTCACGGATTCGGAGCAGGAGGTCGAGCTTTTCCGCGAAGAGGGAGTCATAATCGTCCAGGGCGAGGCCGAAGAGCGGGAACGCCTCGATGAAGGAGCCTCGCCCGGCGACGATCTCCGCCCGACCCTGCGAGATCAGGTCGAGCGTGGCGAACTCCTGGAAGACGCGCACGGGGTCTGCGGCACTCAGCACCGTGACGGCGCTGGTCAGTCGGATGCGCTTCGTGCGCGCGGCGGCTGCCGCGAGGATGACGACGGGGGCCGAGTCTAAAAACTCGCTCCGGTGGTGTTCCCCGATACCGAGGACGTCCAGCCCCACCTGGTCGGCCAGCGCGATCTCCTCCAGCAGGTCGCGCATACGCTCGGCAGGGCTGAGGGTGACACCCGTCTGGGAGTCTGAATTGATCGCGACGAAACTGTCAATGCCGATCTGCATCTAAGCCTCCGTCTGCATCTAAGCCTCCGCCCGCATCGCAAACACGCCCGCAAAGGCACGGCGCACCCGGAAAAGACAAGCAGCCAGAACGCCAGCGTCACAAGAGCCGCCCGATCACAGGACCGGGCGGCTCTCGTGTTGCCAATGTTGGCCGATGTAGAGCGTCATTCGCCGCATCCCTACGCTTCTTTGTCCCGCAGCAGGCCGTGCAGCTTCTCCCGCAGTGTCGCCGGGACGCACAGGTGCGCGACTTTCTGGCGCAGGGAAACGACCAGGGTCTGCTCAAACGTGAAGCGGCGCAGGCAGGGGCGGCAGATTTCCAGGTGCTTCAAGACCACGACCCGCTCCACGTCGGTAAGCTGGTGGTCCAGGTACTCGTTGAGTCGCTTGATGGCCTCCTCGCACGAGTAAAAGTCCACGTCCGCACAGTCCGCAGCTCTTTGGGCCGCCTGCTTTAGTCCCATGCCCATCAGGGGGTCGTCTTTCGGCTCATCCATCGGCTCATCCACGAGTCTCGTCTCCGTTGAGATACTCCCACAAAGCGCGCTGCAACAGCTTCCGTCCCCGCGACAGGCGCGAGCGGACGGTGCCGACGGGGATCTCCAAAGTGTCTGCGATTTCTTGGTACGACAGCTCTTCCAGGGTCGCCAGGGCGACCGTCTCCCGGAACTCCGGCGGCAGCGCCTGGATCGCTCGCGTGATCGTCTCGATGTCGAGCTTTTCCAGGACCGCTTTTTCCGGGTTTTCCGTTTCCGGGTGGTCCCCGCCCAGGCCGCCGACGCCGTCTTCGGTCAGGCGGTTGTAAAGATAAAAATCTTCCAGGCCGTCATACGAGACGGTCTCGCCCTGGCGGGACTTGCGCCGGTAGTCGTTCAGGAAAACCGTGTTCATAATCCGAAACAGCCATGCCTTGGCGTTGGTTCCCGGCTGATATTGGTAAAAAAAGCGGTACGCGCGCAGGTAGGTGTCTTGGAGGAGGTCTTCGGCGTCATTGGGGTTGCCGGTCAGGCGCAGGGCGTTGCGGTAGAGGGCATCGAGGTGCGGGTTCATCTCCGACTCGAACAGGACCGGGTCCGTCGGCGGGTGCGCGCCCGCGCCGTCTTCCGCCAGAAGGGTCGGCGGCGAGGACAAGAGTGTCGCTGGGTTGATTTGTGTCTCTAACTCGGCCATGCGGTCTCCTCGGGACTAGGCCCCGACCGGGGCAATCAGCCGGGCGAAGCGGTTCCTGCCGACCTTAACGACCTGCCCGGACTGGATCAGGACTGTCCCGGCGGGATCGGTCACCTTCTCGCCGTCTATGCTGACGCCGCCCTGCCCGATCAGGCGCTTGGCCTCGCCGGAGGAGGGCGCCAGGCCGGAGGCGACGAGCAGGGCGGTGACGCGGGCATGGCCCGCCGCGTCGCAAATCTCATCCGGCACGACCACTTCGGGCATGTCGTCCGGGACCTCGTGCTGCCGATGGACCCGCTCGAACTCGTCATCGGCGGCCTGCGCCGCCCCCGCCCCGTGGTACAGGGTGATGATCTCGCGCGCCAGCCGCTTCTTTGCCTCGCGCGGGTGGGTTCGGCCCGCATCCGTCAAGACCCGCACCTCGTCCATCGGAATGTCGGTGCAGAGCTCGTAGTAGGTCGGCATGAGGCCGTCGCTGATGGACATCAGCTTGCCGAACATCCCGGCGGGCGGCTCGGAGATGCCGACGTAGTTGCCCAGCGACTTGCTCATCTTTTTGACGCCGTCCAGTCCGACGAGAAGAGGCATCAGGAGGACCACCTGCGGCTCGCTGCCGAGTTCTTTTTGCAGGGCGCGGCCCGCCAGGTTGTTGAAAGTCTGGTCCTGCCCGCCCATTTCGACATCGGCCCCGATGGCGACGCTGTCATACGCTTGAGCCAGCGGGTACAGCAGCTCGTGCAGGCTGATCGGCTGGCCCTGGCTGAAGCGATCCTTAAAGTCGTCGCGCTGCATGACCTGGGCGACGGTCATCTTAGACGCCAATTGGACCAAGTCGGCAAAGCTAAGTTTCCCCAGCCACTCGCTGTTGAAACGGACGACGGTCTTTTCGCGGTCCAGCACTTTGGCAAGCTGCTCGACGTAGGTCTTGCCGTTGGCCGCGATCTCCTCGGAGGACAGCATGGGCCGGGTCGTCGAGCGGCCCGACGGGTCGCCGATGAGGGCCGTGTAGTCGCCGATGATGATGACGACGATGTGGCCCAAATCCTGGAACAGCCGAAGCTTCCGCAGGACCACGGCGAAGCCCAGGTGGATGTCCGGCGCGGTCGGGTCCAGGCCCAGCTTGATCTGCAAGGGGCGGCCCTCTTTGGCCGATTTCTCCAGCTTGGCCCTGAGTTCGCTCTTGGGCACGATGTCCACCGTGCCGCGCGCGATCAGCTCCATCTGCCGGTCTATGGAAAGGTCACTCGAAAGAGGCATAACGGGGCAAGTGTAGCACACGGCGGCGGGGAAAGTCAATCGGACGGGGCCGATATGGCCGGCACTGGAAGTGCCGGCCTACCCTAAGTCAAAGTCGCTCCGCGACTCAGGACAGGCTGACGATGGCTGTTCCTCAGTCGCGGAGCGACTTCCACTGAGAGTAGCCCGGCACTTCCAGTGCCGGTGGCTCTCCCCAGCCGTCGGGCCTGTCCCCCAAACTTAACGCAAACTTAACCATTTCTTAACGTCTTCTTAACTTACCCGTCCCATAATAGGGGTGTGGCTGAGGTTGAGAGACCTCCCATTGCTCATCCCCTATTCCGGGCCGCGGCGAAAGTCGCGGCTTCTTTTTTGTGCCTGCCCGAACGGGTACAATGGCCTCATGCCCCAAGGACAGACACCGGACCCCGCCGAAGACGCCCTGCTGGAAGGCTTTATTTCCGTCAGCGCCGCGCTGCAAGGGGGGCGGCGGACTGTCCACGGCATCCTCCTCCGCGCGGGCAAGAGCGACGGCCAGACGCGACATTTGGAACATCTCGCGCGGGCGGCGCGCGTCCCCGTGGAGCGGGTCTCCGACGACGTCATCGGAGCGCAGGCGGGGGGCAAGACACACGGCGGCGTCCTGGCCCGCGTCGGCCCTTACCAATTTGCCGCCCTGGACAGTCTGGCGGCGGGCAAGCCGCGCCCGCTGATCGCCATGATTGACGGCGTCGAAGACCCCTTCAACTTCGGCGCGTCCGTCCGCGCCCTGTACGCCGCCGGGGCGGACGGGCTGGTCCTGCGCCCGCGCAACTGGCTGTCGGCGGCGGGGACGGTCACCCGCGCCTCGGCGGGCGCGTCCGAGCTGATCCCGACCGCGCGGGCCGAGTCGGCTGCCGAGGCCGCTGCCTTTTTCCGCGCGCGGGGCCTGGGCGTCGCCTGCGCGACCGAGGAACGCGGCAGCGTCTCGCTGTACGACGCCGACCTGACGGTCCCGCTGTTCCTGCTGCTCGGCGGCGAGAAGCGCGGCATCACCCGCTCGTTCTTAGATCAGGCCGACCTGAAGCTGCGTATCCCCTACGGGCGCCCCATGCCGCACTCGCTGGGCACGGCCTCGGCCACCGCCGTCATCGCCTTCGAGATCATGCGCCAGCGGAGCCGCTGACCCCACAGTTTACCCCGCCGCCAGCGTCAGCGCGTACACGGCCTTTGCGCCGAAGGCTTTCAGCGCGAGGGTACATTCATATAAACTGCTGCCGCTCGTCACTACATCGTCAATGAGCAGCAGGGTCTTGTCCCGCACGGCTTCGGGACGGCAAACGGTGAACGCACCCGAGAGGTTGGTTCGGCGGGCCTCCCCCGTCAGGCCGACTTGGGGGCGGGTGGGGCGGGTGCGGACGAGGGCGTCGGTCAGGAGCGGCAGGGCGAGTTCCGACGCGACGACGCGGGCCAGGCGCTCGGACTGGTTGTAGCCGCGCAGGCGGCGGCGGACGGGGTGCATAGGCATGGGCAGCAGGGCGTCGAAGCGCAGGCCGTTCAGGTCGGGCGCGCTTTCGCGGGCGAAGGCGGCGAGCCGCAGGCCAAGCGGGGCGGCGAGCTGCGGGCGGTCGTGGTACTTGAACTGGTGGATGGCGGCGCGCAGAACGCCGTCATAGGCGCCCAGCGCGCGGGCGCGGGTGAAAGCGGGGCGGCGGACGGCACAGTTGACGCAGCCGCTCTCATCGGTGAGGGGATGGCCGCAAGTTTGACAGAATGGCAGCGTGACGGGGGTGATTTGGGAGAGGCAGGCGGCGCACAGGCCGCTCTCGCCCAGCGCGCGGCAGACGAGGCAGCGCGGCGGGTAAAGGAGGGTCAGGAACGGGTCCAGCAGAGCAGTGACAATTGCCATAAGAACCCACCCTGGCGCGTGTTCGCCCGGCACTGGAAGTGCCGGTCTACTCGGGAGTGAAAGTTCCTCCGGCACTGAGGATAAGCCCATGGGCGGCAGTTCTTTAGTCGCGGAGCGACTTTCATTCCACAGTAGGCCGGCACTTCCAGTGCCGGTCACGCCTGAATGCCGGAGACGCCCATGCAGGGTTGAATTTCTACACCGTCGCTTCGTCCCGCGCCTCGAAGTAGGCGATCTCCTTGAAGGCGCGGTAGCGGGCGGCGATGTCGTCCAGGGTCAGGGTCCGCAGGCGGTTCAGGGAGAAGTCCTCGACGTTGTAGGAGGCCATCACGCTGCCGTAGACCACGGCCTTTTTGAGCGTGGCGACGCCCGTGTCCTCGCGGGAGGCGACGTAGCCGATGAAGCCGCCGGCGAACGAGTCGCCCGCGCCGGTCGGGTCGGCGATGTCTTCCAGCGGGTACGAGGGGGCGGCGAAGTGCGAGGCGCCGCTGAACAGCAGCGCGCCGTGCTCGCCCTTTTTGATGATGACCGTGCGCGGCCCCAGCGCCTGCAAGGCGCGGGCGGCCTTGATGACCGAAAGCTGGCCCGTGAGCTGTCGCGCCTCGGCGTCGTTCATAAACGCAATGTCCACGCGCTTCAGCACTTCGAGGAGGGCGTCGCGCTTGCCCTCGATCCAGAAGTTCATGGTGTCGCAGACGGTCAGCGTCGGATTCTTCACCTGATTCAGCACCTGCAGCTGAAGCTCCGGGTCAATGTTGGCGAGGAAGACGTACTTGGCCTGCTTATAATTCTCCGGCAGCGACGGCTGGAAGTCGGCGAACACGTTGAGCTGGGTGTCGAGCGTGTGGGCGATGTTCAGGTCGAAGTCGTAATAGCCCGCCCAGCGGAAGGTCTTGCCGCCCGCAATGGTCTGCACGCCCGCCAGGTCAATGCCGCGCGACTTCAGGAAGTCCAGGTGCGCCTGCGGGAAGTCGCCGCCGACGACGCCGACGAGCTGCACAGGCGAGAAGAACGACGCGGCGACACCTGAATAGTCCGCCGCGCCGCCCAGCGCGTCTTTGACCTCGCCCGTGGGCGTTTTGACCGAATCGAGGGCCATGGAGCCGACGATGAGAACGGGAGAACTGGACATAAATGGTTCCTTGAAAAGAGCCTCAAAAAGAAAGCCCGCCGCAAGGCGCGGAGGGCAGTTCGTGTCGTGTACTAGTAGGCGGAAGTGAGTGACCCCGGCGGGACTTGAACCTGCGGCCTTCTCCTTCGGAGGGAGACGCTCTAATCCACTGAGCTACGAGGCCATCTACGAAAACAGTCTACCCGCAAGCAAACAGGATTGTCAAGCACCTGACAGCATCTACTTGTGAAGAGCGCTTGTTGTGAAGAGCGCTTGAAGATGGAACCGGCTCATTCCCGCTGCCGGGCCGGGAGGGGGCAGGCGTCGTTCTGGAGGGCACCGCCGGCCCAGGCGCGAGCACCGTCGAGCACGGCTTGGGCTAGGCCGCGCAGTTCGCCGATGGGGGAGGCTGGAGTGTTCTGACGGGTTTCGGTCGGGCCGTTGGTGAACATCAAAATACATGACCGCGTTGCGGCAGCGGCAGACCTTTTTTGACACACCCTTCCTTCCGAGGGAAGGCTGGCGAGCCGAGAAAGGATTCCCTAAATCCCGTACACCGCCCCGAACTTCGTCTGGAGATACTTCAAATACGGCGCCGCGTCGAGCGGGCCGCCGACGATGCGCTGGACCAGCTCTTTGGGGAGATACTTGCGCCCATATTGGTGGACGTTCTCCCGCAGCCAGCCGAGCAGGGGCGCGAAGTCCCCCGCCGCGATCTGGCCCTCGATCTCGCCGCCCAGATCGGCGTTCGCCTTGTCGTAGAGCTGCACGGACAGCAGGTTGCCCACGGAGTAGGTCGGGAAGTAGCCGACCGAGCCGCCGGACCAATGCACATCCTGCAAGATGCCGCGCGCGTCGTCGGGCGGCGTCAGGCCGAAATAGTCCTGCATTTTGGCATTCCAGGCCGCCGGGGCGTCGGCCACGGACAATTCCCCGGAGAGCAGGGCCTGCTCGATCTCGAAGCGCAGCAGGATGTGCAGGTTGTAGGTGACTTCATCCGCCTCCACCCGGATCAAGGACGGCTCGACCTTGTTGACGGCCTGGTAGAACGCCCCCTCCTCCACGTCGCCCAGCGATTCGGGGAACAGGGCCTGGAGGTCAGGGTAGAAGCGCCGCCAGAAGGCGCGGGAACGGCCCACCAGGTTTTCCCACAGGCGCGACTGGCTCTCGTGGAAGCCCAGCGAAGTGCCGTCCGCCAGAATGTTGCCCGCGTACCGCTCCGCCACGCCCTGCTCGTATAGCGCGTGCCCGGCTTCGTGGATCGAGCCGAACAGGGCGGACGGCAGAAAGTTCCGGTCGAATCGGGTCGTGATGCGCACGTCGTCCCGGCCAAAGGAGGTGCAGAACGGGTGCAGGGCGCGGTCCTGTCGCCCCCGGCTCCAGTCATACCCCAGCGCCTTGACAACCTTTTCGCCGAACTGCCGCTGCTTTTCCTCGTCGAAGTCGCGGTGCAGGACCGAGTCGTCCACCGCCCCCGGCCCCCGCGCGGCGACGGCGCGGACGAGGGCGACCAGGTCGGGCTTGAGGGCCTCGAACATCGCCCGCGCGTCCGCCGTCGTCATGCCCGGCTCGTACTGGTCCAGCAGGGCGTCGTAGCGCTCCCCGCCGTGCCCCAAGTGGTCGGCCGCCTGCCGCGTCAGGTCCAGAATCTGCTCCAGCCAGGGCGCGAACCGGCCCCAGTCGCTTTCGGCCCGCGCCTGCGCCCACTGCTCGAAGGCCAGGGCGGTGACGCGCGCCGTTTCGGCCACCAGGGCGGTCGGGATCTTGGTCGCCTGGTCGAAATCCCGCCGCGCCATCCGCAGAAACGCGGCATCGTCCGAGTCGGCGTCTGGGCTTGCGCCCGCGCGCTCCGCCGCGTCCAACAAGCGGGCCGTCTCGTCCCCCGTCGCCTTCCGGTGGATGACCCCGGCCAGGGCCGTGAGTTGGGCCGCCCGCGCGCCCGCGCCGCCGGGCGGCATGTACGTCTGCTGGTCCCAGCCCAGCACGGCGGCGGCCTCGCCCAATGCCTTGACTTCGGCGAGATGGCCCTGTAACTGCTCCAATGCCTGCATGGTGTGTCCCAAATCCCCCTCTGTCGATCTGCCTCTTAATGTACCCCATTTTAAGCTGCCACGCGCACAGGGAAGGGTGTTCGCCCGGCCCCCAGGTGCGGCATGTCCGGCAAAAAACCTGGGCCTTGTTCCAGAACCCGGTGTTTTTTCGGCGAAAGGGGGCTATCATTTGCGCGTTGCTTTCCCCGACAAAGATGTCCCCCGGAACCGCTCATTCACCCTCCCCTGCCGCGCCTTTCATGCCCTGTTGCCTGGCGTTCACCCAAGATTTAATGTTTTCTTAACATTTCGGCCGGGCTTGATCCGGTACAATAACGCCGTTCGTATCGGGCCGGCGAAATTTCAGTCGCCTACCTGACCGACATTGCAACGAAAGGACCTGTTTATGTCACCTAAGTCCCTCCAACGCGGCTTTACCCTCATTGAACTTCTCGTCGTCATCGCTATTATCGCGATTCTCGCCGCCATCCTGTTCCCCGTCTTCCAGTCCGTCCGCGAGAACGCCCGCCGCGCCACCTGCCAGAGCAACCTCAAACAGCTCGGCACGGCGTTCATCCTTTACACAAATGACTACGACGAGAACATGCCCTCCCCCGGCGGCAGCGCCGCCAGCCCGGCATGGGACACCATCATCGTCACCGGGACGGCGCCCAATGTCACCATCACCAACCCGGTGCTGGACCCTTACCTCAAGAACCGCAGCCAGTCGGCAACCTCGGTATGGAACTGCCCCAACAATGCCGCAATGCCGGCCGCACCGGTCGGGACCTCATATTACTATTACCTGCTGTACCCCCGTAGCTACTTCATGAACGGCCTGCTCCGCAACCCTGGGACGACCGACCCCAAATACTCCAAGCCTAATGTCTCTGTCCCCGATCCTGATGTAACCAACCGCTACAGTGCCGACCCCACTGGCGGCCCCAAAGGCTACCAATACGCGAATGGCTTGCCGGGCATCAGCCTTAGCCGCATCAACTCGCCTGCGGGAACCGTACTGCTTTCCGAGGGCATCGGCGAAGGCACGAGTGATAAATATAACGGCTCTGTCGGTCGTGCCGGGACATGGGAGTCGGCTGCCGGCTATTACCTCTCCCTGGCGAGCTGCAAGTCCCAGTTCATCAGCTACGGCTGCCAGCCGCAGGCGACCGCGGCATGGCATCGGGGGCGCAACAACTACCTGTACTGTGACGGCCATGTCAAGGCGCATACGCCGGTCACAGAAAACCAGCCGTTCAACGGGCAGGACCCGAACTTCGTTGACTTCATGGTGACCCACTGCCGGGATGCCGGCGTGCCCTGTCCGTAATGATCTTTCGTCGTGCCTTGAGAGGAGTCCAATGAATACCAAATTTTACCCGCTCGCTCTGTGCGCCCTGATCACTGGGGCAGCCCTGACGACCGTGGCCTATGCCGACAAGCCTGCTGCCGACAAGCCCGCCGCGGCGAAGCCATCCGCCCCCGCCGTCCAGCCGGCCGCGCCGGCGAAGGGCGCGGACGCCGAGGACAAGACCTACCCGGCACAGTCCAGCGTGGCTGCCAAGACGGCCTTCGCCACGGTCGCGGCCTCGGACAAGGCCGTCGCCCAGGCGCTCGACGCCAAAGCGCTGGCGGAGGCCCTCAAGCTGGCGGGCAAGCCGGGCGCGTTCCAGGGGACCGTCAGCCAGGTCTACTCGCCGCGCGACCACGACGTCACCATCCTGGACTTCGCCCCTCACTACCGCGACGCGCTCACGGCTCCCGTCAAGCCGGACGCTTACGCCAAATTCCCCGACCTGAGCCGGCTCGTCGGCAAGCATGTCCTGATTAGCGGGAAATTCAGTACGAACTCGCACGGCGTCGCCCAGATCGAGTTGACCGGCCCGATCCAGGTAAAGATCGTTCAGTAGACCGTTTCCCCGTCTGTGAGATGCCATGAAGCCGCCGGAGACAGCCGCCTGCTGTCTCCGGCGGCTTTCTAGCGTCCGGCGGCGCAAGGCAGGCGACGTGGCAGGCTTAACAGAAACTTAACAAAAGCTTAACTGATGTCACGCAGTGCCAATCAACGGTTGAAACCGTCGCTACGTGGCGAAGCGCCAATTCTCGTCCTTCGGCGAGATGGGAGCAGGCCACCAGAGGGGAAAGGATTGCCTGCGTGCAAAAGGATTGTCTGTGCGCAGGCGCAGACGTGGCGCTCCGCCACGCAGCAGCGAGTTTACTCGCTGACTCGCTCTTTTGCATAGCATCAGTGGTGGTCGTGGAAGCGGCCCTGAAGCCGCACTGGACGACTGAAATTTCCCCCTCGCCCGCCGCGCCGAAAACGCTCGCGAATCCGCAGAATCCATGCTACAATAGTGGAAAGGGAACCGCAGGGGCGCGATGTATCGCGCCCCTTCACGGCCTGCCGCGCCTGCAAGAAGGGCACGGTGAACCACGCCCCTCCTTCCCTCGGCTGAGGGCGGGGGAATGTTTAGCTTGGAGAACGACACCCGTGTTGAAGTGGTCGCGCGTGCGGCTGTATCTTTCGATTCTGACCTGCGAGGGGCTGTTCGCCACCCTGCGCGAGCGCATCCAGTATGCGCCCCCGCCTCCGGCGCGGCCCGCCCCGCCCGGTCGCGGCGGGCAGTCGCTGGGGCTGCCGCGCTTTTACGACTACGCCGGCGCGCTCCACATTCACTCCACCTATAGCGACGGCGCGGGGACGGTGGGGGAGATCGCGCAGGCCGCCAACCAGGCCGGGCTGGACTTTCTGGTCCTGTGCGACCATTCGAGCCTTCAGGCGCGGGCGGATCGGCAGGACGGCTGGCGCGGGCGGACGCTGATCCTGATCGGGACGGAAGTGACGACCGATACCGGGCATCTGCTGGCCCTGGACGTCCCCGATGGTTTCCTGCCCGCCCCGCACGAGGCGGTCGCCGCCCAGCGGGCCATCACGCAGTCCGGCGGGCTGGGCTTCGTGGCTCTGCCCTGCGACCTCAAGGACCACTGGCGCGACTTCGGACGGCTCCAAGAGGGCATCGGGCTGGAAGTCTTCAACCTGAGCGCCATCGCCCGCACCAAGATCAACCTGCCCGCCCTGGCCGAAGTCTGGCGGCGCTACCACAGCCGCAGCCCGCAGAGCGCGTTTCACCTGGTCTCGGCCCGGCCCGCGCCCGAGCTGCGCCTGTGGGACCGGCTGACCGCTCCGGCCCAGCCCGGCCTCCCCGCCCGCCGCGTCGTCGGCATCGCTTCGCTGGACGCCCATGCGGTCATGAAGTTCGCCCGCCGCACCTATCCGTTCCCGACCTACGAGGAGACGTTCCGCACGCTGCGGACCCATCTGGTGACGGCCCAGCCCCTGTCCTACGGCGAGCCGCCCGCCGGACGGGGCAAAGCGGCGCGGGAAAAGGACGACGCCCTGGTGCATGGCGCGCTCCAGTCGGGCCACTGCTACATGGCCTACGACAACTACGCCGACCCGACCGGCTTCATTTTCGAGGCCGCCCCCGCCCATCCCGTTCCGAACCGCCCCCCGCTGGCGCTGATGGGCGACGCGCTGACGCTGCCTGCCGCGACCGGGATGGGACGGTCGCCCTTCGTCCTCATCGCGCAGTCGCCGCGCACCCGGTCGCTGGTCCGCCTGTACAAAGACGGCCGCCTGGTCGCCGCCGCGCGCGGCGGGCGGCTGGAATACGCCGTGGGGACGCCCGGCGTCTACCGCGTCGAAGTCTTCCTGTACAAGCGCCGCGTCGGCAGCCTCTGCCTGAGCGCCAAGCCCTGGATCTTCAGCAACCCGATCTACGTCCAGCCTGCCGCTCTGCCCGCCGCCCCCGCCGCTTCCGGCCAGGGCGGAATGGGCGCCGCGCAAATCAGCGCGGGGTGACATTCCGGCATGAACCTCCCGGCGTTAAGCCTCTTAGGTCTGACCCGGCCTAAAGGCCGGGCCTATTCGGAGGGGCCGCCCCTTCATCAAATGCTTGTCATCAAATGCTTGCGGGGCTGGGAATAAGACGCCGCGTAGGGGCGCGATGAATCGCGCCCTTTCCAATCATCGCGCCCTTTCCAAAGCCCCGAAGGGGCGGCCTCTCCGTGTAGCCTGTCCCTTTAGGGGCAGGGCCGGTTTTCAGGGGCCGGGGCGGTCCCTCCGAATAGGCCGAGGCGGACTTCCCCCGCAGCGCGCGGCGGAACAAATTCCGCCGCGCTTTTTCTTTGCACTGCTCCTTCTTAACATTGTCTTAACATATACCAGGTAAAATCCCCGGCGACAAAAGAGCAGGCGATAAGCGTGATCGTTCTGCCGACAAGCACTCCCACGCCATTCTCTCATGCGATCATCTTCGAGGAGGACACAATTGAAAATTTGGACTGCGGCACTTGCCGGCGGCCTCCTGGCTCTGGGAGCCGCGGCCGGCGCCCCCCAGGCGAACGCTCAGGCGGCGCCTTTTCTGGACACGCCCACCAACCACTGGGCCTACGAGGCCGTCCAGAACCTCGCCAAGAGGGGCATCGTCATCGGCTACCCTGACGGCACCTACGGCGGCAAGCGTCCCATGACGCGCTATGAGTTCGCCGTCGCCATCAACCGGATGCTCACCACCCTGGACGACATCCGCAACGCCCAGAACGGCACCCCGCCCCCCCCCGGCACGCCCCCCGTTCAGACGCTGACCCAGGACGAGCTGAACCAGATCCAGGCCCTCATTGACAAGTTCCGGCCCGAGCTGGATACCATCCAGACGAACTTGAAGCAGGCGCAGGACGACATTGACGCGCTTCGGGCGGACGTTCTGGACGCGAAGGCCTTGGCGAACAAGGCCCAGGCGACGGCGGACAACTCCTATGGGGTCGGCAGCACGCGCAAGTTCCAGATCAGCGGCTACATCCAGGCGCGCTACCAGTATGTCCCGTCCGGGCAGGGATCGCAGATTCGCTTCCCACAGGGCGGCGCGGGTGGGGGGGCTGGGGCCTACAACGGCAACTACGCCCAGGGCAACACACTGGACAGCTTTGACGTGCGTCGTGCGCGTCTGAAGTTCACGGGCGTACTGACCCCCAACACGCGCTACGGCTTGCAAATCGACGCTTCGGGCGCGGTGACAGCGGGGGCCACTCCCAATCAGCAGGTGACGACGCGCGAGGCGTATGTGGCCTATACGCTGGGCAACGGAGATGCGTCCAAGAACCTGACGGCGACGGCGGGCCTGTTCGCCAACCCGTTCGGCTATATCCTGCCAGTGTCGTCGGCGACCTACATCAGCCCGGAGCGGCCTCTGGCCTTCAGCGAGAGCGGGGCGGGGATCTGGACCAACCAGGACTACGACAAGGGCATCCAGCTTTCGTACAACACGCCGCAGCAGTTATTGTTCCTGCCGGCGGGCCTGAAGCTGACGGCAGCTCTGGTGAATGGGACGGGGCGCACCAGCAACGACACGGACGCCTTCAAGGACCAGATCTACCGCATCGGCTACCAGAGCAGCAACAAGATCGTGAGCATCGGCGGCAGCTACTACTACGGCCAGGTCAACACGCCCAACGTGCTCGGCGCCCCGGCTGCGGGGACAGGTCCCCAGTACACGGGCCGGAAGAAGGAGCTGTACGGGGCGGACCTTCAGGTGGTGCTGCCGAGCGGCCCGTTCGTGAACGCGGAGTATGTGGGCGGCCTGTACGAGCAGCGGTCGGCGTTTAGCGTGGTGCCGACGGCCACGCTAAGGAACCCGAATCGGAACGACGCGCCGCTGACGCTGGGGACGGGGACGACGACGGCGTATGCCAAAGACAACAAGATCGATGGCTACTATGTGGTGGGTGGCTTTACGTTCGGGCAGACGGGCAGCCATCCGCTGACGTTGGCGGCGCAGTATGATGTGCTGCGGCGCGGCGAGGGGCCGGCCAATGCCTTCAACACGGGGGGCAATGGCTCGTACACGGACGAGAACGTGGGGTATGGGGTGCTTTATAATCTGGACAAGGCGACTCGCCTCCGGTTCTGGTATGAGCGCCCGAACAAGGTGGCGCACGCGCCGCTGACGGCGGCGCAGATAGCGGCCGGTACGCCGCTGGACGTCCCTAAGTACAGTATGCTCACCGGCGAACTCCAGGTCAAGTTCTAGTCAACTCAGGGGTCGGCGGGGGTGGGAAACACCCTCTCCCCACTGGCCCCCTTTTAGGAAGAAAGTCTTAGCAATGCTTAAATCAATCACCAAAACGCTGAAAGCGGCCGTGCTGGCCGCCGTCAGCCTGGCCGTCCTCGGCGGCACATCGTCGCAGGCCCAGCAGCTCAACGGGGCGGGCGCGACCTTTCCGGCTCCGCTTTACCTGAAATGGTTCCAGGAGTACCGGGCGGAGAAGGGCGTGGAAATCAACTACCAGGCCATCGGCTCCGGCGGCGGCATCAAGAACATTACCGCCAAAGCGGTGGACTTCGGCGCGTCGGACGCGCCGATGAACGCGGCCGAACTGGCCGCCGCGCCGGGCATCTTGCACATCCCGACGGTCGCCGGCCCCGTCTGCATCTCGTACAATATCCCCGGCGTCGGCCCCGGCATCCGGCTGACCGGCCCGGTGATCGCCGACATCTTCTTGGGCAGGATCACCAAGTGGAACGACTCGCGCATCACGAGCCTGAACCCCGGCACCAAGTTTCCCGGCATCGGCATCTTTACGGCACACCGCTCCGACGGATCGGGAACGACCAACATCATCACGACCTACCTGAGCGAAGTCAGCCCGGAATGGAAAGATCAGGTCGGGGCGGGCAAGTCGGTCCACTGGCCGAACGGCCTGGGCGGCAAGGGCAACCAGGGTGTCGCGCAGCTCATCAAGCAGAACGAGGGCGGCATCGGGTATATTGAGCTCAACTATGCCGTCACCAATAACATCCCCTATGCGGCCGTCCGCAACGAGAAGGGCAAATTCATTTATCCCAGCGTCGAGAGCACGACAATAGCGGCCTCGGGCGTCACGATGCCGGCGGACTTCCGCAAAGTGATTACGAACACGACTGCGGCGGGCGGCTATCCGATTACCGGCTTCACATTCCTGCTGGTCTACCGCAACGGCACCAAGGCCGCCGTCAAAAGCTTCCTGGAATGGATGCTCACGACCGGCCAGAAAGACGCACCCGGAATGCAGTACGCACCCTTGCCGGAGAACGTGGACCGCCGTGCTCTGGCTGCCGTCGCGTCCATTCGCTGACGGGCGACGCCGCGCGAGGGACGGGCAAGAGGACGGGCGGGGGAACCCCGCCCCTACGCAGGCTGTTGTAGGGGTCGGGTTTCCCGGCCCTCTTGTTCCGCGTCCCTTTTTTGGAGAAATGAACCCCATGGCTGATCGCGCCCCGAGTGTCCCCCTCAGCAGCGCCCCGCCAGGTGCAGCTAAGGCACAGATGACCGCCAAGCCGCGCCGCCTCCCGCCGGGTGCGGCATTGGCCCGCGTCGGCGACCGGATCTACGAGGCCGTCACGCTTCTGGCATCCCTCAGCATCTTCGCGATCATCGTCTGGCTGGTCTGGCAGCTCACGGGGGCGAGTCTCCAGTCCATCCACCACACGGGCCTGTCGTTCATCACACAGTCCGACTGGAACGAGGAGAAGGACAGCTACCACGCGCTTCCGTTCATTCAAGGGACGCTTTACTCGTCGTTCATCGCCCTCGTCCTCGCCGTGCCGGTTTCGGTCGGCGCAGCGATTTTCCTGTCCGAGCTGGCCCCGCGCTGGATTCGGACTCCGGCGACCTTTCTGATCGAGCTTTTGGCGGCCATCCCCAGCGTCGTGTACGGGCTGTGGGGCATCTTCATCCTGATTCCGTTCCTGAAAGTCTTCATCTTCAAGCCCGTCCTGAACTCGCGCCTGCCGCACCTGCCGGTCGTCGGCCAGCTCTTCGGGGGCCAGGCGGCGGGGTACTCCATGCTGGCGGCGGGCGTGATCCTGGCGATCATGGTGACGCCGTTCATCACGGCCGTCACGCGCGACATCCTGCGGGCCATCCCCCGCTCCCAGCGCGAAGGCTCCTATGCCCTGGGGGCGACGCAGTGGGAGACCATCGCGCAGGTCGTCATCCCTTACGCCAAGTCCGGCATCATCGGCGCGGTCATTCTGGGCCTGGGCCGGGCGCTGGGCGAGACGATGGCGGTCACGATGCTGATCGGCAACCAGTCGCCAAACACCAAATCGGGCATCTCGTTCTCGCTGTTCGATTCGGGCTACACCATGTCCAGCGTCCTCGCCAACAAGTTCAATGAGGCCATTCCGGGGCTGAACATCTCGGCCTTGGTCGAGATCGGGTTGGTCCTGTTCTGCGTGACCATCGTCGTGAACATCTGCGCGCGCCTGCTGGTCTTTTACACGGCCAAAGACGTGCAGGGGGGGAAATAGCCATGAGTGTGGTCACGCCTGCCCGGCAGAGTCTGAACACGCGCGGCGGCAGCGTCGGGCGGCGCAAGTTCGTCAATCAATTGATGCTGACGCTGTGCATGCTGGCGGCGGGGCTGGCGATCCTGATCTTAGGGCTGGTGCTCTTCTTCCTGCTTTCCAAAGGCTTCAGCTCACTGCATTTCTCGCTGTTCACGCGCTTGCCGGACAACGTCAATCCCAAAAACGGCGGCATGTCGCAGTCCATTTTCGGCACACTGGTGCTGCTCGGCACCGCCTCGATCATCGGCCTGCCGCTGGGCCTTTTGGGCGGCATTTATCAACTGGAAGCCAAGGGCCGCTTCGCTTCCCTCGTCCGGTTCTTCACGGACGTCCTGAACGGCATCCCGTCCATCGTCATCGGCATCTTCGCGTATGCCGCCGTGGTCGCCCCCATCGCTGCCCGACATCCGGGTCAGGGCTTTTCGGCCTATGCCGGCGGGTTCGCGCTGGGCATCCTGATGGTGCCCACGGTCATGCGGACGACCGAGGAGATCCTGCGCTTGGTCCCGTTCTCGCTCCGCGAAGCCTCGCTCGGCCTGGGCGCGACCCGGTGGCGGACGATGTGGAGCGTGGTTCTGCCCGCCGCGCGCGGCGGCGTCATCACGGGCATCATGCTGGCCCTGGCCCGCATCGCCGGCGAGACCGCCCCGCTGCTGTTCACCATCCTCGGCAGCGAGTATTTCACCACGCACAAAGTCGCCGGCCTGAAGCTGCCGACGCTGAACGCGCCGATTGATGCCCTGCCGCTGCGCATTTATAACTACTCGCAAGATGTCAGCCTTGACAAGCAAAACCTCGCCTGGGCCGGCGCAGTCGTCCTGATCACGCTGATCCTAGTCCTCAGCATCGCCGCCCGCTTCGCGACCCGCAGCAACCTGCTGGAAGAAAAGTAACCTATGGCAGAAGCATACACCCCGGCCGCCGGCAACTTAGTCTCCTCGAATTCAAACTCGAATTCAAACCCGACTTCAGAAGCCGGCAGCATTCAAGAGATCGCCGCCCAGAAGTCGTCCGGCCCGTCTGCGCCCAAAGTCCTAGCCGAAAATGTAGACTTCTACTACGGCGCGTTCCATGCCCTCAAGGGCATCAACATCGTCGTCCCGGACCGGCAGGTGACGGCCCTCATCGGCCCCTCCGGCTGCGGCAAGTCCACGTTCCTGCGGACCCTGAACCGCATGAACGACCTGATTGACGGAACGCGGCTGACCGGCAAGATCACCGTGGACACGGAGGACATCTACGACAAGCGCGTGGACATCGTGGACCTGCGTAAGCGGATCGGCATGGTCTTCCAGAAGCCCAATCCGTTCCCGATGTCCATCTACGACAACATCGCCTATGGCCCGCGCATCCACGGCATGACCAACCGCAAGAAGCTGGGCGAGATCGTCGAGCGGACGCTGCAAGGCTCCGCCCTGTGGGACGAGGTCAAGGACAAGCTCAAGCAGTCCGCCTTTGCGCTGTCCGGCGGCCAGCAGCAGCGCCTGTGCATCGCCCGGACGCTGGCGGTCGAGCCGGAAGTGATCCTGATGGACGAGCCGTGCTCGGCCCTGGACCCCAACTCCACCTTCCGCATCGAGCAATTAATGGAAGACCTGAAAAAGCAGTACACGATCCTCATCGTGACCCACAACATGCAGCAGGCCGCCCGCGTTTCGCAGAAGACGGGCTTCTTCCTGCGCGGCGAACTCAAGGAATTCGGCGACACGGACCAGATCTTCACCAACCCGAAGGACAAGGACACCGAGGCGTATGTCTCGGGGCGGTTTGGGTGATCTGGATGGCCCGGCGTACGAGGACCCGGCACTGGAAGTGCCGGGCTACTCTGGAGTGAAAACCGCTGCGCGGTTAAGGACGAACCGACCACAGGCGCTTCCGCTGGCTTGTCCCCAGTCGCGTAGCGACTTCCACCCAGGGTAGCCCGGCCCTTCAGGGCCGGGTTCTCGTGCTGTGGCCGGGTTTTCGTGCTATAATGTCCTCATGTCTGCCCCAAGCTCCGGCCTCCAAATCATCCTCTGCGACGCCTACTTGCCGCTCGTCGAGTCCTGGCAAGCCTATTTCCCCGGCCTGCCCGACGTGTCCATCACCTGTGACAACATCTTCACCCTGGAAGCCGACGCCCTGGTGTCTCCCGCCAACTCCTTCGGGCGCATGGACGGCGGCCTGGACGCCCAGATCGTCGAGTTTCTGGGCGAAGACATCGAATCCGAAGTCCAGCAGCTTATCCGCGACCGGCACGACGGCGAGCTTGTCGTCGGGTTGGCCGAGGTCGTCATCACCCAGGCCACCCAGTTCCCGTTTCTTGTTGTCGCCCCCACTATGCGCGTCCCGCAGAACGTCAGCCGCACCGTCAACGCCTACCTCGCCTTCCGCGCCGCCCTGCGCGCCGTCCGCGCCTTCAACGAGCAGCACGGCGACATCATCCAGAGCCTGCTCGTGCCCGGCCTGGGCACCGACAACGGCTTCATGCCCCCGCTCCGGGCCGCCCGCCAGATGCGCGCCGCCTACGACCAGGTGATGCTCGGGGCCGCGCCCAACATGGACATCTCGCTGGACGCCGGCGCGGACAGCGACGACAAGAGCAAGACGCGGGCGAGCGAGGCGAAGGTTCGGAGTTGAACCGGAGAACAACGCTGATGTCAACACCAATCCAATGGATCGGCAGCGGGGGTGGGCCGTTGCTGCTGCTGCCGGTCAGCCTCCTGCCAGAGTGGGAAGGAGCAAATGCCCCGGCTCACGGTCGTGCCGTTCAGGCCAAGTCTAGAACCGGCGGGCCTGATGCTCCGGCCACAGACTATGACCGTGCCTGTGACATAAAGGGTTATCTGGGCGTGCTTACAGTCGGGCAGGGTAGGGGGCTTGTTCTTGGGGGAGAGCCGTTTGCAACGGCATGGTGGCCGGGGCGAGCAGGTAAAGAAGGGTTCCTTGTTCGCCGGGAGTACGGCGATGATGACCTGGAAGCGCGCATCAGCGAGGTGTTGATGGCCGTTCCTAATGACTTCGGAGAGAGGCAGGAACTGAGCTTTCTCGTTCCAGGTGGCTCATTGTATCTATTTGACTCCGCCTATCCTGGCCGTGATGTCGGAACAAGAACGAGTTACCGTGAAGTGCAGTTAGCGCCCGGCCTTTACTCTCTAACTTCCGGCTCCTACCGGCCTGATGACAGAACATCGCTGCTGCTCCATCGTTGTTCGTTGATTGACGCATGACTTCTACTCAGCAAGACCAATTCAGCCGTGATCTGCTGGCCTGGTACGATGCCCACAAGCGTGACCTGCCCTGGCGGCAGCGGCAGCATGACCCGTATGCGGTCTGGGTGTCGGAGATCATGTTGCAGCAGACCACGGTGGCCGCCGTCATCCCCTTCTACCACAAGTGGATGGCGCGGTTCCCGACCGTGCAAAGTCTCGCCGACGCGCCCTTAGACGACGTGCTGAAGCACTGGGCGGGGCTGGGGTACTACGCCCGCGCGCGGAACCTGCACAAAGGGGCGCAGGCGGTGGTCGCGGAGCATGGGGGGCAGGTGCCCTCAGACCCCACGGCGCTGCTGGGCCTGCCGGGCATCGGGCGGTACACGGCGGGGGCCATTCTGTCCATCGCGTTTGGTCAGGAAGCGCCGATTTTAGATGCCAACGTGATCCGGGTGCTGTCCCGCGTCCACGCCGTCGCGGGCGACCCGAAGACATCGGCCCCGGTGCAGGCGACGCTCTGGCGGCTGGCGGAAGAAGCCATCCCCAAAGGCCGGGCAGGGGACTTCAACCAGGCCATGATGGAATTGGGGGCGCTGATCTGCGAGGCGGGGGCGCCGCGCTGCGGCTCGTGCCCCGTCAGCGCCGAGTGCCGGGCGCGCGGGCTGGGCGATCCGACGGCGTACCCGCAGTTCGAGGGCGTCAAAAAGTGGCTGGACGTGGAGGACGTGTCGGTCGCTGTTCGCGACGCGGCGGCACAAGTCCTGCTGGTGCAGCGTTCGCCGGAGCTAAGTCTGTGGGGCGGCCTGTGGGAGCTGCCCCGCGCGACCCGTCAAGACGGCGAGGCGTTAGAAGCGTGCGCGGCGCGGGCCGTCTGCGAGAGCGTCGGGCTGGCCGTGCAAGGGCTGACACCGTTCGGCCAGCTCAAGCACGTCGTCGCCAACCGGCGGATCACGCTGCACGGGTTTGAGGCGACGGCGGCGAACGGGGCCGCGCCCGCCGCCGTGGGCTGCGCCCGGTTCGCCTGGGTGACGCCCGCATCGCTGGCCGCGTATGCGCTGGCGACGCCGCAGACCAAGCTGACCGATCTGCTGTGGCGGCACGAGGCGCAGGGGCGGCTGGAGTTTTAGCGGCTGGTGGGACATTTTCCCTAATCCCGCGCACTTTACCGGGTAACGTCGGACCGCTCCGCCTCCTATAATAGCAGTGTGAATGAGCTTCTGACAGCCAAGCCCCGCATCCTGGTCATAGACCACGAGCCGATGAGCCGGACCTTGATCGAGGCCGTCCTGCGGACCGACGACCGCTACGAGGTCCTGACGGCCTGCGACGGGCGGCAGGGTCTGGAAACCGCCCGGTCGGCGCGGCCGGACCTGATCATGCTCTGCGCCCACCTGCCGGCCTCTGCCGACATCCAGGACGGCTTCGAGGTCTGCCGTCGGCTCAAGGAGGAGGCGCGCACCCGGCGCATCCCAATTATCCTGATCCTCGCGCACACGACGACGCCCCAGCGTGTCGAGGGGTTCGAGGCGGGCGCCGATGACTTCGTCGCCAAGCCCTTCAACCGGATCGAGCTGCTGGCCCGCGTCCGCTCCCTGCTGCGGATCAAGGCGCTCAACGACCAGCTCGACGAGGTGGAAGACGTCATCTATTCCCTGAGCCGGGCCATCGAGGCGCGCGAGGGGGACGCGGAGCAGGACGGCTCCACCATGCGCGTCACGGCCTACGCCCAGGCTCTAGGCCGCGAGCTGGGGCTGAGTGACGAGGCATTGCGGCTGCTCGGCCAGGCGGCGATGCTGCGCGATGTCGGCAAGATCGGCCTGCCGGACACCCTCCTGCAAAAGCGCGGCGCGCTCGACGACTCGGAGCAGAAGCGGATGCAGCGGCACACGGTCATGGGCGAGCAGATCATGGCCCCGCTGCGCTCCACGGCGGCCCTGCTGCCCATCATCCGCCACCACCACGAGCGCATAGACGGCAAGGGCTACCCCGACGGGCTGGCCGGCGATCAGATCCCCCTGGGCGCCCGCATCGTCGCCATTGCCGATGCCTACAACGCCATGCTGTCGCCGCGCCCGTACCGCCCCGCGCTTTCCCCCGACAAGGCGCTCCAAACCCTCCAAGCCGGCGCGGGCAAGCAGTGGGACGACTCTCTGGTCGCTCTGTTCGTCGCCTGGGCCTGCCGCCAGCCGCGCCTCCTTCCCGCCACGAAGTAGCTCCCAACAGCTTCACAGGACTTTCCACGCCTTCTTTTCCCCTCCCTCTTTCCCTGGATTGAAAACGCGCCGGCTTGGGTAAAGTCCCAAGTCTTTGAGAAACCACATAGAAATAATTTTATATAAACGTAAGCCAAAACACTGAAAATCGCTGGTTTTTTTGAGACAATGAAGGGCCTGCTTTCGTAATAAAAAGGGAAGACAGAGGATTATCAGAAGTTCGCCGGCAATCATACACCCTCTGTACACGGAACCCTGAGCGCCACGGTGGTGTTCAAAAAGAGTAGGTAATCGTGGGGATTCGGGAACAGATTTGGGGACAAAGGGGAAATCAATGGGGAGCAACACGGCATTAATGGATAACCCGGACGCGGCAGCGCTGCCGCGAGGACTCGCCGTGTCGGATGAGCGGCGCGGAGGCTCGGAATACGGCTCGGACGAGGCGACGCTGTCCGCAGGCGGGGCGCTGGACGATCCCGATGCGGTTCGCTTCTTGGCGCTGGCGGTCGGCGGCGACGATGACGCCGCGACGCCGTTGATGGACGGCTCGGCGCACGATGAGGACGCGGACTCGGATTTGGCGGAAGACGAGCCGCAGGAGACCGTCTACGCGCCCGTCGAGGAGAACCCGCGCGACGAGTCGCTCCAGATGTGGATGCGCAAGACCAAGAGCACGAAGCTTTTGAGCGCCGACGAGGAGATTGATCTGGCACGGCGCGTCGCCGAGGGCGACCAGCGCGCCAAGGACATTCTGACCGAGGCCAACCTGCGCCTGGTCGTTTCCATCGCGCGCCGCTACTCGGTGCCCGGAATCAGCCTGGCCGACTTGATCCAGGAAGGCAACATCGGCCTGATCCGCGCGGTCGAGAAGTTCGACTACACGAAGGGCTACCGGTTCAGCACCTACGCGACCTGGTGGATTCGCCGCGCCATCGCGCGTGCGGTCATCAACCAGGGGCGGACGATCCGCATCCCGGTTTATGTGGCCGAGACGATCCACAAGCTGGTCCGCACCGAGGGCCTGCTGCGCCAGCAGCTCTCGCGCGAGCCGACCCAGGACGAGCTGGCCGCCGAGATGGAAGTGCCGGTCGAGCGCGTCAATGAGATCAAGCGGATCGCCTCCGAGCCGCTGTCGCTCGAGACTCCGGTCGGTGAGAAGGATTCGGCGCAGCTTGCGGACTTCATCCAGAGCAACGCCAACCAGTCTCCCTCGGACGCCGCCGTCAACCTGATCCGGCGCGAGCAGCTCGATGCCGTGCTGGACAAGCTGACCCCGCGCGAGCGCGACGTCGTGCGGATGCGCTTCGGCCTGGACGATGGCTACGCGCACACGCTGGAGGAAGTCGGCCAGCGCTTCGCGGTCACCCGCGAGCGCGTCCGCCAGATCGAGCTGCGCGCGCTCAAGAAGCTGCGCCGCATGGGCCCCGTAGACATCCGCGCTTAGGACATACCGACAAAGACGCCCCCGCTCTGTGTCCAGAGCGGGGGCGTCCCGCCATCAGGAGAATAGGCCATGAGCAGCACAGTTCTTGATCCCGAGAAGAAAAGCCAGGAGATTGAGGCCACAGAAGCGAACAGTGTTCAGTCGCCCGACCCGCAAGCGTGGCCGGTGCCCAGGTTTCAAGAGGGTATGGGCAACCACCCGCTGTGGCAGGAGTATTTGGCAGAATTAGAAGCGATTCGTCAAGCGGACATTGCAGAAGCAAACCGCCAAGCGGATTTGGCGCTAGAACCGTAGATGCCATACCTGTTGGATACAGACTCGGCATCGCTGGCTTTTGAGGGCAACGAGCGTGTCCGCAGCCGCATTCGTCAGGCTTCGGGCGTCTGGCTCAGTTCCATCGCCGCTGAGGAGCGGGTGCGCGGTGCGCTCAACTTGATCCAAAGAAACCGAGACAAACCAAGTCTGCCTGCGGCACAGGATTTTTTGGTACGCTTACTTGTGGACATCTCCAACTATCGCATCTACCCATACAACGAACAGGCCGCCCGTGTTTTCGCGTCTTTTTCCGCCCCGGTCAAGCGTGTCGGCTCCCAGGACTGCCGCATCGCCGCCAGCGCGATAGCTGCCGGCTGGATTGTCGTCACGGCCAACCAAAAAGACTTCTCACGCATCCTCGGCGTACAGTTTGAGGACTGGAGCCGCTGACATTCACGCCGTAGGGACGAACCTTGTGTTCGCCCTCCTGCCCTTTCTTATCCTTCCCTTTCTTAATCCTTCTCTTACTCCCCCAGAATTAAGGCTTTAATAGGGTGGGGGCCGGGGGTGATCCTGCCCTTGCCCCTCCGCCGCCGCGCGTGTTATAATGTCGCATGACGAACACGCTCTTCTTATGGCGACAACCTCTCCATCTTGCAGCAGCACATCGGCGACGCCACGGTAGACCTCGTCTACCTCGATCCCCCGTTCAACTCCAATCGCGACTACAATGTCTTGTTCAAGGAGCAGTCCGGCAAGGAAAGCCCTGCCCAGATCAAGGCGTTCGGCGACACCTGGAACCGAAACCTACGCCGACAGGAAGGTATATCAGGTATCATTAACGGCAGTAAATTCACCAGGGACAAGGTCGTTGCCACATGGCTCTCCCACTAAACATTGACGATGTTTTGCTTGGCCGCTCTGTCGAGTGGGAGCGGCTGGAATTTAAACAGAATTGGAACCCGGAAGACGTGTTGCACACTCTCTGTGCCTTCGCCAATGACTTCCATAACCTGGGCGGTGGCTATCTTTTCATCGGCATAGCCGACAATGGCGGGCGGCCTGTTCTGCCGCCGTCCGGCCTGAACCCTGCCGCTTTGGATCGGCTGCAAAAGGACGTGCTTGAAATCGGGCACAGAATCGTACCCGCATATCACCCTTTGATGGATCCATGCGTTATTCAAGATCAGCATGTTTTGGTGCTCCGCGCCCCCGGCGGCCAAAGCCGCCCTTACAAAGCACCCCTCTCGCTCTCCAAAGACAGCAAAGTCTACGGCTATTACATCCGCAAGGGATCAAGCACGGTGAAAGCCAACTCTGATGACGAGGTTGAGTTGTTCTCCCTGGCCGCTCAGGTTCCCTATGATGACCGCATGAATCAGCGTTCGTCCATTCTGGACCTGCGGCTGCCGTTAATCAAGGCGTTTCTCCGGGACATCGGCAGCGCCCTTGCGGACCAGGCCGACGCGATGGCCTTCGATGACCTCTGCCGTAGAATGGCGATCACGGATGGCCCTACAGAATACACCCTGCCGAGGAACGTCGGGCTGATGTTCTTCAACGAGGAACCTGAACGCTTCTTCCCGCAAACGCAGATAGACATCGTCCTGTTCCCCAACGGGCCGGCGGGGAGCAGGATCATCGAGAGGACTTTCAAAGGGCCTCTGAGTCAGATGCTGCGCGACGCCCTGCTTTTCATCAACAACTCTGTTCTTGAAGAAACCGTGGACAAGCGCCCGGAGAGGGCGGAAGCGGATCGCTTTTTCAACTATCCGTATGCGGCCGTAGAAGAAACCCTGGTCAATGCCGTCTACCACCGTAGCTACGAAACCCGTGAACCCATCGAAGTGCGGGTTCTTCCCGAGTGCATCACCATTACCAGCTATCCTGGGCCGGATCGCTCCATCTCTCTTGCGGATTTAGACAATGGGCGGCTTGTCGCGCGGCGCTACCGAAACCGGCGCATCGGCGAGTTCCTGAAAGAGTTGCGGCTGACGGAAGGCCGGGGGACCGGCATCCCGACCGTGATCCGCGCGATGCGGGAAAACGGCTCGCCCGCCCCTACGTTTGATACGGATGCAGACAGGACCTACTTCACGGCGACTTTGCCGGTACATCCCTCAACGACCCCCACAGTAACCCCCCAAGTAACCCCCACAGTAACCCCCACAGTAACCCCCCAAGTAACCCCCACAGTAACCCCCCAAGTAACCCCCACAGTAGGGCAGAAAGCGGGGAGGAGCAAGATGCAGACGCTGTTGATTTACTGCGCCAGTCCGCGGGACCGCGTTAGCGTTCAAGCGCGGTTGGGATTGAAAGACAAGAACAATGTGCTAAGACGGTATCTTATTCCCGCTATCGCCGCCGGCTGGCTGACGATGACCGACCCCGCGCACCCGAACTCGCCCGCACAGAAGTATCGGACGACACCGCAGGGTTTGGCGCTCCTGAACGCGGCAGGTCAGGAAGAGGACGAGCCTGCGCCTGCGCTCTGATTTTCTGCTATAATCCTCCCATGACGAACACGCTCTTCTATGGCGACAACCTCTCCATCTTGCAGCAGCACATCGGCGACGCCACGGTAGACCTCGTCTACCTCGATCCCCCGTTCAACTCCAATCGCGACTACAATGTCTTGTTCAAGGAGCAGTCCGGCAAGGAAAGCCCTGCCCAGATCAAGGCGTTCGGCGACACCTGGAACTGGGCGGGCGCGGCGGAGGCGTGGGCGGACTTCCCCGCCTTGTGCCCGGTCCCCAAAGTGATCGAGCTGATGCGGGGCTTCCACAACACGCTGGGCGAGAACGACGTGATGGCGTACCTGGTGATGATGGCCCCGCGCCTCTACCACCTCTGGCGCGTCCTCAAGCCCACCGGCAGCCTGTACCTGCACTGCGACCCGACGGCCAGCCACTACCTGAAACTGATTCTGGACGGCATTTTCGGGGCGAAGAATTTTCGCAACGAAATTAGTTGGAAGAGATCAAGTGCCCACAGTGATACCAAGCAAGGCATGAGGCGCTGTGGCCGCATCCGTGACATCATTTTCTATTACACCAAAAGCGATAACTATCACTGGAACACACTATACACGCCCTACACGGCTGATTACCTGACATCGGAATACCGTCATATTGCTCCTAATGGTCGTCGCTATAAGGAAACGGATTTAACGGCGGCCAAGCCGGGGGGCGACACAAAATATGATTGGTATGTCAAGCGCGAAGCAGCCGCTGGCGGGAGATGGACAGCCGACCTAGAGGAAGATTTTCGTAATCCTAAACCGGGTTGGACATATAAAGCGGTGCCGCCCTATAACGGTCGCTCGTGGGCGTACTCCAAAGCGAACATGAGGCAGTTTGTTCTCAGCGGACATATCATCCACCGTGAAACCGGCATTCCGCGCTTGATGCAGTTCGCTGATGAAATGCCCGGTATCCCGTTGCAAGATGCCTGGGACGATATACCGCCCGCCTCTGGTGCTCAATGGCTCGGCTACCCAACGCAAAAGCCCCTCGCCCTGCTCGAACGCATCATCAACGCCAGCAGCAACCCCGGTGATGTCGTGCTGGACCCATTCTGCGGCTGTGGAACGGCCATCGTCGCCGCCCAAAAATTAGGCCGCCACTGGCTCGGCATTGACGTGACGCCCATCGCCACCTCGCTGATTCAGAAGCGGCTGTTTGACATGTTCGAGGCCCGCGACATCCGCCTGTTGTCCGTCGCCGACAAGGCCAACGCCGGGACGCTCGCCCGCGCGTTCCGGGTCGAGGGGCTGCCCACCGACGAAACCGGGGCGAAAGCCATGTTCGAGGCCGACCACAAGAAGTTCGAGATGTGGGCCGTCGGCCTGGTCCCCGCCATCCCGCAGGAGAAAAAGGGCGCGGACGGCGGCATTGACGGTCTGGCCTACTTCGACGTCGGCGACAAGGACCTCACCAAAGCCGTCGTCCAGGTCAAAGGTGGCAAGGCCGGCGCCCCCGACGTCCAGCAGCTCGTCGGCGCGATGCACAAGACGGGCGCGGCCCTGGGCTTCTTCGTGACGCTCAATAAGCCCACCAAAGACATGACCGCCGAGGCGCTCTCGGCGGGCTTCTATAAAGCCAAAACGGGCGTCGGGAAGCAGGTTCCCGCCATGCAGATACGCACCATCAGTCAACTGCTGGACGGCCACCACTTCGACTTCCCCGTCACCGTCGGCTCCAACGTCTCCTTCAAATCGGCGGCCCAGGTCGCGGCGGCAGCCGGACAAGCCGGACTGGATTTGTAGCGCCTATTAAGCCGTGGGGCATTCGTTTTTGCGGGCGACTAAAGTCGCGGCAACAAAGGCACAAAGTCACCCCAATAAAGCCTCGCCCTTCGGCGACTAAATCTTGAACCTGCGAAGGCAGGTTTCGTGCTCTCGTTGCCGCGACTTTAGTCGCCCGCCTCGGATCGCACGGCTCGCGCCCGCCGTATGCTATAATCGTGTAAGGACTACTGCTTTGACTACCAAGACCATAAAAACCTCCACGCCGCCGCAGGACGCGCCGCCCGCGCCCCCGGCCTACTTCCTGTCGCTGACGGTGGAAAACTTCCGCTGCTTCGGCCCCGCCCAAACGCTTGACCTCTCCCGTGGCGACAACCGGCCTGCCCCATGGACGATCATTTTGGGCGAGAATGGCGTCGGTAAAACCACGTTGCTTCAGAGCCTCGCGGCATTCCAGCCGGATTTAGAACATAGGACTTCCTTCAACACGGACAATTTCTATTTGATGGGGGCGAGTGGCACCCTAAGAACTAGGCAGAGAACGTCGAGGAGTACGTTTACGTTGAAATGCCGAGTAGCAGATAAATTGCAGTCCTTTGCATTGGAGGGAATTATAGGCGTACTTACCATCGTGACGCGCCGCGAGGGTGGCTCATTTCACGGCGATGGTTTAAGCAACAATGGCCTGATCTGCTACGGCTACGGTGCAAACCGGCGCATGGGCAAAGTGTCTTTGGCGGAACAGCGCACCGACGACACGACCGCCAGCCTCTTTTCCGATGATGTAGACCTGATTAACGCCGAAGAATGGCTGTTGCAAGCCGACTACGCCGCCAGCAGAGCACCAAAGAACAACACGCGCGCCGCGAAGCGCCGGGACCAGGTCAAGGACATTCTCACTGAACTGCTGCCAGATGTCTTGGACATACGCTTCAGCGCACCTGAAAACGAGATCGGACCGCCCTCCGTGGAGTTCCGAACCTATTATGGCTGGGTTCGCCTGAAAGACTTGAGCCTCGGCTACCGGACGCTCCTCACCTGGATGGTGGACCTCGCCAGCCGCCTCTTTGACCGCTACCCCAAGAGCGCAAACCCGCTGGCGGAACCCGCCGTCGTGCTGGTGGATGAGATTGACCTGCACCTGCACCCGCGCTGGCAGCGCACCCTGCTCGGCTTCCTCAGCGCGCGGTTCCCCAACACGCAGTTCATCGCCACCGCCCACAGCCCCCTCGTCGTCCAGGCCGCCGCAGACGCCAACATCGTCCTGCTGCGCCGGGACGGCGACCATGTGGTGATTGACAACGACGTGGAGCGCATCAAAAACTGGCGCGTGGATCAGATCCTCACCAGCGAGCTGTTCGGCCTGGAAAGCGCCCGCCCGCCCCAGGTCAGCCCCGCCCTGGAGGAGCGCAAAAAAATACTCGCCAAAGCGCGTCTGACCAAAGCGGACGAGAAACGGCTGGCGGCGCTGGAAGCGCAGATCGGCGATCTGCCGACCGGGGAAACGCCGGAAGACTTGCAGGCGATGGACATCATCCGGCGCGCGGCGACCTTGCTGAAATCCTAACGGGGCGACCTACGGTGATCAAAATCTCGAAGCCGCCCGCCCCTGACGTGCTGCAAGAACGTGGACAGAGGAAGCGGGCGAAACACTGCGCCGACTATGACCTGTCCCCGGCGGACTATGACGCGGGGACAAAGACGTTCGCCTTCGACGCCGCCCTTTATGGCGATCCCGCCGTCAAGCAGGCCCTCATCGCCGCCCAGCACGGGAAATGCTGCTTCTGCGAACGGAAGATCGGCGCGGAAGGCGACATCGAGCACTTCCGGCCCAAAGCCAGTTTTTGTCAGGGCGAGCGCTCCCCGCTCGAACGGCCGGGGTACTACTGGCTGGCTTACGAGTGGGACAACCTCCTGCTGGCCTGCCCCATCTGCAACCAGCGCTTCAAGAAGAACTATTTTCCGCTCCTTGATCCCAAGAAAAGAGCAAAGAACCATCACGGCGACGTGGTGCAGGAGCAGCCGGTGTTTCTGAATCCCGCCGAAGTAGACCCCGCACGCTTTATCGGCTTTCGCCAGGAAATCCCCTATGCGATTCGCGGCAACAAACGGGCAAAGGAGACGATCAAAGCGCTGGGGCTGAACCGGGAAAACTTGATTGAAGAGCGGCGCGAGCATTTAGATCATCTCATCTTTCTACACAAGGTTCTGGACTTGGAAGAGGAGTACGCCGGAGCCGAAGAAGGGCGGCAGGTTTTTGAGGATGCCCGGACCTTCCTTCGGAATGCCGTTCTCGACGCGGCGAAGTTCGCTGCCATGACGAGAGCGGCGGCGGTTGACTTCCGCGCCTCCACTCCGTAAAAGTGCGCTGGGCGCAAGCGAGGCAGGACGCGCAGTTAATCGGGTATAATAGTAGACAGAAAATAAACCGTTCCGAGGCGACCAGGACGCAAAGAAACAACCGCGAATTTGCAAAAACGAACTGCCACGGATTGCCCCCTACCCCCCAGAATTGGGGGCCGGGCGATTGGCGTTCCAGGACGGGGAGGCATGAAATAGCATCGCGTTTTTGCAAAAACGAACTGCCTTCTCGCACAGGCGCAGGAGAAAAGCACAACGCCGCTTCTCAGCCCGCGAAGGCGGGGTGTTGCTCTCCCGAAGCCCCGCCGTTCAGGGCGGGGGAACTGAGGCGAGAAGTCTTGTAAAGCGAATTCTGCAGAAACGAACGGGAGCCACTGATGGAAAGGACGCTTTGGGTCGGAACGTCCGGGTGGAGCTATGACCACTGGCACGGGGTCTTGTACCCCCACGGACTGCCGGTCACGGACCGGCTGGGCTGCTACCTCCAGCGGTATCCGACGGTGGAAGTCAACAGCACCTTCTACCGCTGGCCGCCGGACATCACCTTCGTGCGCTGGTTTCAGCGGCTCCCCGAACACTTCCAGATGACCGTCAAGGCCCCGCGCGGCCTGACCCACAGTGCCCGCCTGTACCAGCCGGAGCGCTGGCTGGCGCGGATCGAGCCGGGCCTGCGCGCCCTCGGCCGCAAGCGCGGCGTGTTTCTGGTGCAGCTTGCGCCCCAATTCGAGTATGACTACGCCCGCCTGGCGTACTTCCTGCGACGCTTGCCGCCCTGGCTCAAAACGGCGGTGGAACTGCGCCACCCAAGCTGGAACCGGGACGACATCTTTGCCCTGCTGGAAGAAACGGGGGCCGCCTACTGCGTCATGAGCGGCGCCGGGCTGCCCTGCCTCCTGCGGGTGACGGCCCCCTTCGCCTATGTGCGCCTGCACGGGCCGGACACGAATTCCCTCTACAGCGGCTCCTACTCGGACGACGACCTGCGCTGGTGGGCGGACCGCATCCGGGAATGGCAGGGGATGGGCAAAGAAGTCTTCGCCTACTTCAACAACGACGGCGAAGGGAATGCCGTGCGGAACGCCGACACCCTGGCCGCATTCCTGCGCTGACGGAGTGCAGACTCCGTAGGGGCGCGATTCATCGCGCCCTTTCCCGTCATCGCGCCCTTTCCCGTCATCGCGCCCTCTTCCCCTTTGCCTCCCCCAGAATTGGGGGCCGGGGGTGATCTGAAGCCTCATCGTAGGGCCGCTACTCCCTCCTCATCCGCTCGGCCACCGCCAGCGCATCGCCCGTCGCCGCGCCCTGCGCCGTGTTGTCGAAGATGCACCAAACGGGAACGGAGCGCGCCGCCGCGCGCAGAGTGGTCGCCAGCGCCTCCAAATATGCTTCGGAATACGCTGAGTAGTACACGCGCGGCGACCCGTGCAGCCGGTAGTAAACCAGGCCGTCCCAGCCGCCGGGCTGGACCGCCGACGGCACGGGCGCAGGGTCGGCAGCGGCGCGCGCCACTTGGTGCTGGACCAGGACTTGCTCCGCGTCGGGCCGGAACCAGCTTGGATGACGCGGCTCGCAGACTACACTCCCGATGAAGCGCTCCCGCAATGCCGCGAAGAACGGGACCGCGACCGCGCCCTCGAAGGCCAGGCTGGGCGGAAGCTGCACCAGCAGCGGGCCGAGCGCCTCCCCCAGCGCGCCGCATTCGGCGAGGAAGCGGTCTAAAGATTCCTCCGGGTTTGCCAGCCGCCGCAGGTGGGTGATCTCGCGGGGGACTTTGACGGCGAAGCGGAAGCCGTGCGGCGCCGACGCCGCCCAGCGCGCATAGGTGGCAGGCCGGTGCGAGCGGTAGAAGGACGAGTTGATCTCCACAGCCGCGAACCGCCGGGCATAACGCTCCAGGTGGCTGCCTTCTTCGGGAAACCGAGCCGCGTGTTCTTTGGGGACGCTCCACCCGGCGCAGCCGACCCGGATCACCGGCGGCGACTCTTGAAGGGTCATGCCCGTTTATATCCAGGCTGCGAAAGGCGAAAACCCACGCCGTATGACCCGCAGTGGCCTGCACGGTGCGAAGCGGAGCGGCGGCTGACCGGCGACGGCGGCGCGAGTGCGGATTGACTCCGGCCCGCCTTGCGTGTCATACTAAGGGCGGATTTTAGAGAATACCTACTTAAACACACGTTTACAGACACCCAAGGAGAACCACCCATCATGGCAGTGCGAGTCGGCATCAACGGCTTTGGCCGCATCGGGCGCATCACCTACCGCGCCATCCAGGAGCGCTACCCCAACGGCGAGATCGAGGTCGTCGCGCTTAACGACCTGACGGACGCCAAGACCAATGCCCACCTGCTCAAGTACGATAGCAACTACGGCCCCTACAAGGGCGGCGATGTCGTGGCCGAGGACAAGGACATCATTGTCGGCGGCAAGAAGATCACCGTTTTCGCCGAGAAGGACCCCGCCGCCATCCCCTGGGACGCGGAAGGCGTGGACGTGGTCGTCGAGAGCACCGGCTTCTTCACCGACGCCACCAAGGCCGTTGCCCACCGCGAGCACGGCGTCAAGAAGGTCGTCATTTCGGCCCCCGCCAAGAACGAGGACCTGACCATCGTGCTGGGCGTCAACGACGCCATGTACGACCCCGCCAAGCACAACGTCATCTCCAACGCCTCCTGCACCACCAACGGCCTGGCCCCGGTCGCCAAGGTGATGAACGACAAGTTCGGCGTCCAGAAGGGCCTGCTGACGACGATCCACGCCTACACCAACTCCCAGCGGACGGTGGACACTGCCGCCAAGGACCTGCGCGACGCCCGCGCCGCCGCCCAGAACATCGTCCCTAGCTCCACCGGCGCGGCCAAAGCCGTCGGCCTAGTCATCCCCGAGCTGAAGGGCAAGTTCACCGGCATGGCCTTCCGCGTCCCGACCCCGACCGTCTCCGTCGTGGACTTCACCGCCCTCTTGAGCCGCGACGCTTCGCCGGACGAGATCAACGCCGCCATGAAGGAGTACGCCGACGGCCCCATGCAGGGCATCTTGCAGTATTCCGACGAGCCGCTGGTTTCGACCGACCTCAAGGGCAACCCGCACTCGTCCATCTTCAGCGCGCTGGACACCATCGGCCTCGGCTCGTTCGTCAAGGTCGTCTCCTGGTACGACAACGAGTGGGGCTACTCCTGCCGCGTCGCCGACCTGCTCAAGTTCCTCGGCGACAAGGGTCTGTAAGGACATAGCGGCCGGGGAAAAGATTTTCCCCGGCCTGGAGTTCACCATGCCGCTGTTGAGTCGCTTGGCGCGTCAGGAGACCGTCGGCGATATGCTGCTGGCCGCCAACGCCCGTTATGACGAAGGCTTATCGCTGCTTGACGCCGGGTATCGCGACGGCGGCATCTATTTGTTAGGCTATGCGGCCGAGATGATCCTTAAAACCTCTTTCTGCCGCGTGGACGCGACTGTTCCTCCTTACATCACGGTCAGAAGCCGCTTCGGCATTGCTGAGAGGCACTGGAGGCAGAACGTGATTAGCAGCCCGCTCCCGCCCGGCTATGAGCACAGCCTTCGTTTCTGGGAATTCGTTCTTCCGCTGGAGAGAAGAGCGCGGCACAAGCCCGCGTTGGGTATCATCGTCTCTCAGACGCTGGCCGGATGCGTCGGAACTGTGGCCGACAATTGGGATGTCAAGATGCGTTATCAGTCCAGCATCGCCACTGCGCGAGAGGCTGACAGTGTGCGTGATGCTGTCGGATGGCTGCGCGACAATCAAAGAGCTTTATGGAGTTGAGCCATGTCCCTTGTCATGTTACGTCAGAACCAGCAGAGCAACGTCGACGGCTTGCAGCAACGGCTGACGGAGGAATTTCTGCACCCAGCGGATGAGTACGCTCCACCTTTCATCAACATCGAGCGCCCTGGTGCCAGCATCCATCTGCTGGTCGTCTGGGATGAGTGGCACGATTTGAGTCAGCAGGATCGCTCCTACCTCATTCTGCGTGCATATGAGGCGGCGGAAGGCGTGGATGCCGCCGCCGAGGTGAGCGTGGCGATGGGGCTGACGAGCGCCGAAGCGGAACGTCTCGGCTTCGAGTTCGAGCCGCTTGCCGCCTAGAGCGGTTGCCCGACTTTCCCATCAAGGTCGTTTCGTGGTACGACAACGAGTGGGGCTACTCCTGCCGCGTTGCCGATCTGCTCAAGTTCCTCGGCGACAGGGGCCTCTAGGCCGATCTCACAGTGAAAAAAGGGCGCGGCGGATGCCGCGCCCCCGTTCCATAACAACCTGCCTGCGAGGCTGATGATGCCGATACGCCCTCTCATTTCTGGGCAAGACGAGTCAGTTGACGGGTTTGAAGCCGCCGCTGAAGATATGTATGAAGCGGGCTTCAATCTGATGGCCTCCGCGCAGTCCGGTCAGGGCGTGTACCTCATGGGGTACGTTGCCGAGATGCTGCTGAAAAGCGCTTATTTTCGACTGCGCGGTTTTGCTGCTCAACAAGTGATAACCATGACCGACCTTCGGGATGCGGTTCAGCGGCACCATCTGGCGCTTCCTGCGGAGAAGTTCCATGACTTAGAACTGTGGGCGCAGTTGATCATCGCAGAGCGGGCATTAGCTAGTCTCTCCAATCCAAATATGGAGAGTGACTTGCAGACTAAGGCCACTCGGCTAAACATGAACTGGTCCGTCAAAATGCGCTATCATGTTCTTCAGGGCGTCGTTAAACAGGATTTGGAAGATGTTCTAGACGACGTTGTCTGGATAAAAAGCAACCATCAGGACTTTTGGAGGTAATCATGCCAGTAGCGCGAAGGGTCGGCACAATCGAGCGGATAAAAACGGAACAACTCTTGGAGCGTTTGCTTCAAGAATGGCGTGCCCAGCAGGCCGGTGAAGGTGAACCTCTGATTATAGAAGAAGCGCCGCGTGACGGCGACCGTCCGAACCACCTGTACGTCGTGTGGAGCGAGTGGAATGACCTGACTCCATTGGAACGCTCGCGTCTTATCATGCAAGCGTATGAGAAGTACCGGGGGCGCGATCTCGCTAACAGTGTCACGCTTGCGATGGGCCTAACGCCGGATGAAGCGCGGAAAATGAACATCGAGTTCTGAGTAGCTTCGTCAAGGTCGTCTCCTGGTACGATAACGAGTGGGGCTACTCCTGCCGCGTCGCCGACCTGCTCAAGTTCCTCGGCGACAAGGGACTCTAGTCTGCCCGCGCAACCCTGTTGTGCCTACGCAGCAGGGTTGCGAAATCAACAGGAGAATGGTATAATAGCAGCATCAGTTAGGAGGTCCGACCTTTTTGGACCGTGGGAGCAAGGTCTCCCCCTAACTGTCCCCCTTCTCCTCGGAGAGCTATGTACCTCCTTTATTCAGATGAGTCCGGCACCACACATGATGCAAGCCAGCAATACTTCGTACTTGCCGGCTTTTGCGTCTTTGAACGACAGGGGTTCTGGGTAAGCAACGAACTGGATAAAATCGCAGCCCGCTTTAATCCTGCTGATCGGCATCGGTGGAACTGCACGGTAGTCCCATGCTCGCGGGACGAGGGATGTGGCGGGGCTACCCGAAGCAGCAGAGAGAGCAAGCCGTGGAGGACATTTTGACTGTGTTCATGGCTTCGCATCAGAGTAACAGGCTCTTCGCCAGCGTGATCAAGAAAGTTTCCGTCTCGCCGAATGACCCCGTGGAAGTTGCCTTCGAGCAGTTGGCAAGCCGCTTCGACCAGTATTTGATGTGGCTCCATAAGGCAGGCAATACCCATCGCGGTTTGATCATCTTTGATAAATCCACTTATGAAACCACCATTCAGTCACTAGCGACCGACTTCCGCACCATCGGCCATACTTGGGGCATCATCAGGAATTTTGCTGAGGTGCCGCTGTTTCTGGACTCCAGAGCTTCGCGCCTCATCCAGTTGGCTGATGTCATCGCTCACTCGATTTTTCGCCACTTCGAGAAGGGCGACTCTCGGTTCTATGCTCTTATTCGATCTGGTTTTGACTCCGAAGGCGGCATCATCCACGGTTTATACGAGGTTCACTGACGCCTGTTCGCGCCGTGGACACCATCGGCCTGGGGTCGTTTGTCAAGGTCGTCTCCTGGTACGACAACGAGTGGGGCTACTCCTGCCGCGTCGCCGACCTGCTCAAGTTCCTCGGCGACAAGGGACTCTAAACCGCCTTTGCACTGACAAGAAGGGGGCGCGGCATCCGCCGCGCCCCTTTAGCTTTTCGCCTTTGCGGGTATAACCGTGAGGTGGCGGGCAGGCGCGGCGGCGCCGGGAGGAACGACACGATGCGCCTTTTCGGTCAGGGAAGCGACAACCCCTACATGGCCTCGGATCGAGGGCTTGCCAACCCGCGCCCGGACGTCCTGAGCGGGGTCCGATATCAGATCATCCCCAGCGCGCGGGGGCTGCCGATGGCGCAGCTCGATCTGCGTTTCCGGCGCGACCTGCCTGCCGTCGCCAACCCCGACATGACGCTGGCCGTGCTGCTGGACCGCAGCGGCTCCATGAGTGAGGCATTCCGGGAAGGCCATGTCCTCAACGTCGCCGCCGCTATCCTGAACCACGTCGCCCAAGCCGGAGCCGGGTACGACCTGGCCTTCTACGACAGCCAGGTCTCCTACGCCGGCCACATTGGAAGCCTCCCCGCCCTCCGGGCAGCGATCGCGCAGAACGGGCCGCGCGGCGGCACCTATGTCACCGAAGCCCTGCGAGGGGCGATCCAAAAATACCGCACCCGGCGTGGGCTTTATGTCATCGTCATCACCGACGGCGAGTTTTCCGACAAACTCGAGGTGCAGCAGCTCGTCCTGAAGGAACTGCTGCCGCAGGTCACGCCGGAAAACCCTTACGCCTTCCGGCTCCACTTCGTCGGCGCGGGCGAGGGCGTGGACCACGCCTTTCTGCGCCAGATCGAGGCCGATGCTGCCGGACAGGGCATTCCCCTGGTCACGCAGCACCACCATGCCCACCTCAGCCACAGCCATGCCAGCATCCTGGACGAGCTGGACCGGGCGTTCCTCGGCGTGGGGACCGGGGCCACGTTCGGCTCGCAGGCGCTGCTGGCCGGCCCGTCCCAGCCCGGAGCGCCGGACCCGGTCATCCTGCACACCGCTGAACCCACAACCCGGCGGACGTGGGACGGCGGGGTGGGGACGCCCGGCTTCCTGCCGCGCCGCGTCCTGCTCGGCTGCGAGTATGCCCCTGCCCACCCCGAGAGCCTGCCGGTCGCCGTGCAGTTCCAAAGCAACGACCGGTGCCTCCATCAGCTCGTCGTCCCCGTCCCGCTGCCCCGCCAGGCGTCGGCCCCCCCCACGCTCGCCCGGTCGCGCAAGCCGGGCTTCCACCTGCCCTGGTCGCACCACTCGCCCGAAGAAGAGGCGGCGCGGGCCGAGGCGGACCGGCAGCGGGCCGCGCTGGCGCAGCAGGTCCTTGAAGTCCATCAGGCGGAAACGCAGCGGCAGGGGCGCGACTTGCAGCTGCTGGGTCAGGGCGGCATCCCGACGCAGGCGACCGAGCGGCTCAAAGAGATCGGCAGCGGGGGCGCGGAGGGCGTCCTGTTCACCAGCGACCTGTCCCCGGACGAGGCCGCGCTGCTGCGCCGCGAGGGATACCGGGCGCGCGGCCTGGTGACGGGCAGCGCCATGTACCACGTCGGCCAGGCGTATGCATCGTCGCAGGGCGACTGCGAGGTGGATGTGCTGTCCAAAGCCTATGACGCGGCGACCGACCTGGCCGTCTCGCGGATGCGGCAGGAGACAAGGCTGATCGGGGCGCACGGCGTGGTCGGCGTACGCCTGTCCGTGGTGCGGCACGAGTGGGCGGACAAAACGGTCGAGGTCCAGGTGATCGGGACAGCCGTGCAGGGGCCGGGGGCCGCGCCCGCCGACCCGTGGATGAGCGACCTGTCGGGGACGGAATGGTGGGCGCTGCACCGAGCCGGTTACGAACCCGCCGCCCTGGTCTGGGGGCACTGCACCTGGTTCATCCTGACGACTTATCAGGACGAGCAGATCGAGCGGTCGTGGAGCAACCAGGAACTGACCCACTGGAGCGCCGCTTTGGGGAAGGCGCGCAGCCTCGCGATGGCGCACCTGACGCGGGAGGCCAAGAAGCACCACGCCACCGGCATCACCGGCGTCCAGATCGCGCGCCGGATGGACGAAGTCCGGCTGTCCGGGCCGGGTGAAGACCCGGCTTATGAGCGGGAGCATCACAATCTGGTCGTCAGCATCATCGGCACAGCCATCCGCCTGCGGCCCGACGCGCCGCCCGGCGTGACGCCGACGCTGCAAATCCTGTCGCTGCGCGATGGCAAGATCTCCGCCGTCGCCCTGGGCGCGTCCGACGCCAAAATCGAATGAGACCCAAAGTTATCGAAAATCGAGGAACCCATGGATCCAACCACGAACGATGCGCCCATCGCCGCCCTGCCGCAGCACGCGACGGAGCGGCTGGCCGAGATGCGCGGGCGCGGCGAGCAGAACCGGCTGTTCACGAGCGACCTGTCCACCAGCGAGCTTCTCTTAGTCAAGGAAGCCGGTTTCGACCCGGTCGGCCTAAGTAGTCATTCAGAATTAGATTAAACCATTTTCAGTGGCTGTCCTCGCCGTTCGGAACGGCTGAAACTGTATCTTGAGTGACTGCCCGACCGCTGCCAATGCCTGCCCGACCGCATGATGCA
>JAABUX010001239.1_pt1 | contig 39305 bp, 29 predicted proteins | sample 5561851 | NCBI WGS metagenome assembly JAABUX01 (sample SAMN10711883, study PRJNA513361) | rock metagenome | isolation source: Antarctica rocks | place: Antarctica: Victoria Land, Richard Nunatak red sandstone | collected 2016-01-03 | reverse complement strand
CGGGATGGTAGGCATGGGCGACACTCGCTAGAGGTCAATCCAGAGGTCAGACCTACGATTGCACAGACCTTGACGCAAATTGTCCAGTAAATACCTCCCAATCAAGGAGCGTTTGAGAAAGTGCCTCCGACGGCTGGTCGGATCGGGCCTGGCGAAACGAAGCCAATCGATTTCCCTCCCGGTGGCGGAACGAAGCCAAGCGTTGCCGATGCCGCGGCAAAGACGACCCAGCTTCAAGATAGCTTCGGAAAATTCCGAGGGTGTTAGTCGTCTTTTCGCGAGTTCTCTCACCTTTTCATGAAATCGCATCCTTGGCGATCCGAAGAGCGATTTTGGCGCGCGGGTTGCCAAGCAGCTTAAACTGATTTGACGGACGTCTCGCTCGGGTCGGCCCGGGTTGGTCCTTTTCGGCAAATCGAGGTGGTACGCGATGTCCAGCGTTGATGACGGGACCGGCAACCGGTTCGCGTCGACGGTCGAATACTCGACGTCGGTCGACCATGTTTATGGCGAAGATCATGAAGTCGCCGAGTTCCCCCGAGGGCGGGTCGCCCCGGCCCCGCGACCCGACGACGGCGAGAAGGGGAAGAAGAAGAAAGGGAAGCCCGAGCGGGTCGACCGTCCGATGGACTCGCAGGTCTTGGCCGACGCGCAAGGGACCCGGATGGCCGAGGAAGGACACCCGGCGGTCCCCAAGCCCGAGAAGAAGCCGAAGCATTGGGTCCGGCGGATCGTGATCTTCTCGATCATCGCCGCCGTGATCGGTGCGGCGCTTTATTGGGGGGTGCCCGCGATCCGCTGGGCGCTGGCGACCACGTCGACCGACGACGCTTTCGTTTCGGGGCATACCACCTATGTGAGCCCCCGGGTCGAGGGGTTGGTCACCGAGGTCATGGTCGACCAGAACGACCGGGTCGAGCCGGGGACGGTCCTGGTTCGGATCGACCGCGAACCGTTCGTGATCGCGCTGGAGCAGTCCGAAGCGTCGTTGATCCAGGCCCGAGCGAACCTGGCCCTGTCCAAGGCGTCGGTGAAGTCGCAGCTGGCGTCGGCCCGCGGTGCTTACTTTCAGCGCAAGAGCCAGCAGGAGCAGCTTTCCCGGCAAATCCGGTCGCTCGAAGCCCAGGTCGCGTCGCTCCAGGCCAGCAAGTCGGCGCAGCACCTGGCCGACTTGGATCAACGCCGGCTCAAAAATCTGGTGTCCCGAGGCTCGGCGTCGCAGTCGGAATTGGACACGCGCAACAACACGCTCGACCAGTCGAACCAACAAGTGACCGAAGCCTGGACCGCGATCCAGCAGACCCGGGCCGCGCTGGGCTTGGACCCGGATTACGAGCACCCCGCGCAAGTCCCCAAGGACCTCCTGGAGAAGTATTCGTCGGTGGAGAACGCGGTTTCGAGCATCTCTTCGTCATTGGCGCAAATCGGGATCGATTTCGATGCAAGCAAGATGAAGCCGGGAGAGGCGTTTGAAACCATCCTGCACATGGACACGAGCCAAGGACTCGAAGACGCATTCGGCCACATCGTCGACCAGGCCCCGGCGGTCAAGGTGTCTCGGGCGGGACTGACCAAGGCCGAGCGCGACGTGGAGAATGCCAAGCTCAACCTGAGCTGGACCGAGATCCGCTCCGAGGTGTCCGGCTATGTCCAGGATCGGTCGGCCAACCCCGGCAACCGGGTCGAACCGGGGACGTCGCTGTTGTCGATCCGGCCCGATTACGTTTGGGTCGCCGCCAACTACAAGGAAACCCAGATCCACCACATCAAGATCGGGATGCCGGTCGACATGTACGTTGACGCCTACCCCGGCAAGCTGTTCAAAGGCCGGGTTTCCGGGTTCAGCGCGGGGACCGGGTTGTCGGAGTCGCTCCTGCCGCCCGAAAACGCCACGGGAAATTACATCAAGGTGACCCAGCGGTTGCCCGTCCGGATCGAGCTGGTCGAGCCGAACCCCGTCGACACCCCGCTCTTCATCGGCTTGTCGGTCGTCCCCTACGTCAAGCACGAGGAGGCGGCCATCGGCCCCGACGCCGGGAAACGGCTCCACCCCGACAACAACTACCGGCAACACCCCGACGCGGGCGGCGGCCCGGCGGGTCGGCAACTCCAGAACCGGGTCGAGGCGGACGCCGAGAAGGTGGGCGACAAGCCGAGCCGGGAAGGTGATCGCCCATGAGTCAGGGGGACAAGGGCGGCGGCGGGCAACCCAAGATCAAGGCCCCGGTCAACCACTGGATCGTGGCCTTGACGGTGACGCTGGCGACCTTCATGGAGGTCCTGGATACCTCGATCGCCAACGTCGCCTTGCCTTACATCGCCGGCGGCCTGAGCGTCGGCAAGAGCCAGAGCGATTGGGTGTTGACCAGCTATCTGGTCTCCAACGCCATCGTCTTGCCGCTGTCGGGCTGGTTTGTCGGCCTGCTCGGGCGCAAGCGGTATTACATGACATGCGTCTTCTTGTTCACCGTGGCCTCGATCTGTTGCGGCGCGGCTCCCAGCATCGAATTGTTGATCCTGGCGCGACTGATTCAAGGCTTCGCCGGCGGCGGATTGCAACCTTCCGAACAAGGGATTCTCGTCGACACTTTCCCCAAGGCGCAGTTGGGGATGGCGCTGGCGATCTACGGCGTCGCGGTAGTGGTGGCTCCGATCCTGGGTCCCACCCTCGGCGGCTGGATCACGGACAACTATTCGTGGCGATGGATCTTCTACATCAACGTTCCCGTGGGCATCCTGTCGCTCACCTTGACCTACTTCGTCGTCCAAGACCCGCCCGAGATGGCCGAAGTGGTCCGCAAGGGCCGGGCGAGGATCGGTCAGATCGACTACATCGGCTTGAGCCTGGTGACTCTCGGTCTCGGCTCGTGGGAGGTGATCCTCGCCAAGGGGCAGGAATGGGATTGGTACAACGACCCCTTCTGGCGCGCCCAGTTCTTCATGGCGGGCGCGGCGATCGGTTTGACGGCGTTCTTTCTCTGGGAGTATTTCCACCCCAACCCGATCGTCAATGTCCGCCTGCTGGGGGACCGCAACTTCCTGGCATGCGGGATCGTCGTCTTCATTGCGTTCGCGGTCATCTACGGCGTCAACATCGTGTTGCCGCAGATGCTCCAAGAATTGTATGGCTACGATGCGTTTCGGTCGGGCCTCGTGATGTCGCCCGCCGCGATCTTCACGCTGGCGATGATGCCGGTCTCCGGTTTTTTGATGGCTAGAGGGGTCGGTGCGCGGTGGATCTTGCCGGTCGGCATGACCTCGATGGTCGTCGGATCGTTCTGGTCGGCGTCCGGCACCCTGGATAACTCACCCTTGGCGATCATCTTGCCGCGTTGCCTGATCTTCTTCGGGATGGGCTTCGTCTTCGTCCCGCTCAACAACACGGTCTACAACTACGTCCCCAAAGATCAGATCGACAACGCGACCGGGCTGTTCAACATGCTCCGCAACGAGGGGAGCAGCTTCGGGATCGGGATCGTGACGATCATGGTCGACCGCCGAGGACAGCACCACCAGTCGCGACTCGCCGAGACCGTGGTCCCGACCAACCCGGCGGTCGATCGGTGGTTAAACTATTACGAAAACCTCCGGGTTCAAGCGGGAGTCAGCGAGGTCATGGCGCAAGACCAGGCGATGGGGCTGCTCCAGCAGATGGTCTACAGCCAGGCGCGGTTCTGGGGTTACATGGATGTCTTCCTGATCTTCTCCGTCCTGGCGGTCGTCGCGCTCCCGTTCGTGTTCTTGATCAAAAAAGCGGTTCCCGGGAAGGCGGCCGTCGCGGCCTGACGGCGATCGGAGCGGGTGTGACTTTGGATTTTGGCGGCGCGGCCGGAAAAGGGGGACAGGTACCGCTCGCGCCTCGCTGGAGCCAGTCCCCCTTTTCCTCAACCAACCCCGCAATGCCAAAAAACAAAGTCGGCTCATGTAGGTTAACTGGTGCGACGATCCAATGGAGTCTCACGGGAACGAATCATCATCCTGCCGCGAGTCTATGCCCAACAGGACGATGCATCGTTTGCAAGGTTGGCCCCGATCAAGGCCCAAGCTCAGCTTTCACCACTTTACCTACATGAGCCAAAGCCGTATGACGGCGAACCCCCCGTCTGGTTCCCCGACATCTTCCGCCGCGACGGCACCCCCTACATCCAAGGTGAGATCGACTACATCCGCAAGGTCACGGGCCAACGCGGCAGCATCAGCATCAGAGGGCTCAGACACGGGGCGATGACCGCGCGGCCGTGGGAAAGCGGGGGATTTTCGGCCCTTCGGAGGGATCGGGCAAATCCTGGCATGAACTTTGCCGAATGTCAGCGACGAAATCGCGGTCGCCCCGGCCTCTTCCGCCCGGCCCACTCCTGCCCGACTCTTCTTGCTTTGGAGCGATCGACCCGTGAAAATCAAGCCGGGGACCCCTTACCCGCTCGGCGCCACCTGGGACGGCCAGGGCGTCAACTTCGCCCTCTTCTCGGAAAACGCCACCAACGTCGAGCTTTGCCTGTTCGACTCGCCCGACTCGGAGAAGGAATCGCTCCGGGTCGTCATGGCCGAGCAGACCGACCTGGTCTGGCACGTCTACCTCCCCGAAGTCCGCCCCGGCCAGCTCTACGGCTACCGCGTCCACGGCGAGTATGATCCGGCCAATGGCAAGCGGTTCAACGGCAACAAGGTCCTCCTCGACCCTTACGCCAAGGTGATCGGCCGCGAGATCCGCTGGGACGATTCGCTGTTCGCCTACGTCGTCGGCGGCGAGGAAGAAGACTTCGCGATCAATAAGGCCGACAGCGCCGCGTTCGCCCCCTTGGCCAAGGTGGTCGACCCGTCGTTCGATTGGGGCGACGACAAGCCCCCTCGGACGGCCTGGCACAAGACGGTGATTTATGAGGTCCACCCCAAGGGGTTCACCAAGAAGCACCCCGGCATCCCCGAAGCCATGCGAGGCAAGTACGCCGGGGTGGCCGGCGAGGCGGCGATCCGGCACTTCAAGAAGCTGGGGATCACCGCCGTCGAGCTGCTCCCGGTCCACTACCACCTCGACGACCAGTTCCTCCTCGACAAGGGCCTGGTCAACTACTGGGGTTACAATACCCTGAACTTCTTCGCCGTGGATGGCCACTACGGCGGCGAGGACCCGCTGGATGAGTTCAAGACGATGGTCAAGGCCCTCCACAAGGAGGGGATCGAGGTGATCCTCGACGTGGTGTACAACCACACGGCGGAAGGGAACCACCTCGGGCCGAGCCTGTCGATGAAGGGGATCGACAACGCCAGCTACTACATGATCTCGCCCGAAGACCGTCGGTTCTACATGGACTTCACCGGCTGCGGCAACGTGCCCAACATGTCGCACCCCCGGGTCTTGCAACTGATCATGGACAGCCTCCGGTACTGGATCACCGAGATGCATGTCGACGGCTTCCGGTTCGACCTGGCCAGCACGCTCGCCCGCGAGCTTTACGAGATCAATCGCCTGGGGGCGTTCTTCGACATCATCCACCAGGACCCGGTGATCTCGCAGGTCAAGCTGATCGCCGAACCGTGGGACGTCGGCCCCGGCGGCTACCAGGTCGGCAACTTCCCGGTGCTCTGGACCGAGTGGAACGGCAAGTACCGCGACAACGCCCGGAGCTTCTGGAAGGGCGAAGGTGGGACGCTCGCCGAGTTCGCCACCCGGTTCAGCGGTTCGAGCGACCTGTACCAGGACGACGGGCGGAAGCCGTACGCCAGCATCAACTTCATCACCTGCCACGACGGCTTCACCCTCCAGGACCTCGTCAGCTACAACGAGAAGCACAACGAGGCCAACGGCGAGGAAAACCGAGACGGCGCCGACGACAACCGGAGCTGGAACTGCGGCGTCGAGGGGCCGACCGACGACCCCGAGATCAACAACCTCCGCGACCAGCAGAGGCGGAACCTCATGGCGACCTTGCTGCTCTCGCAGGGCGTCCCGATGATCTGCGGCGGCGACGAGCTGGGCCACAGCCAGATGGGGAGCAACAACGCCTATTGCCAGGACAACGACCTGACCTGGTTCGATTGGGACCTCGACGAACGCCGCCAAAAGTTCCTCGACTTCGTGGCGAAGCTCGTCGAGATCCGCCACACCCAGCCGGTCTTCCAGCGCCGGAGGTTCTTCAAGGGGCGACCGATCCGAGGCGTCAAGGACCTGACCTGGCTCGACGCCGACGGGACCGAGATGGGCGAGTCCGACTGGGACTCGGAGCATACCAAGGTGATCGGTGTCCGCCTGGCGGGCAACCTGATCGACGACCTCGACGAGGACGGCGAACGGATCATCGGCGACACCATCGTGATCCTTATGAATGCCTACCACGACGCCGTCCCGTTCATCCTCCCGACGTTCGAGGGGGACCGCCGCTGGGAGAAGATGGTCGACACCGCCGACCCCGACCCCGACGCCGAAGCGACCCTCCACGAGTCGGGCGAGGAGTTCCGCCTGGCCGGTCGGTCGCTCTCGCTGTTCCGGTTGCGGGAAGAGCGAGAAGCCGCCAGGAATCCCGAGGCGAGTTGACCTGGTCGACCGCCGGGATCGTCGGTCGAGATCGAGCCGCCTGGTCCACCTTCGAGGGGGCCGGCCGGCTCGATCGCGTTCGAACTTGAAGGATGTCGCTTTCGAATTCGGGATCAAGGATTGCAAATCGCAGAATTGCAAATCGCAAAAAAATCAGAAATCAATGTCCTTCAATTATTTGCGATTTGCAATCTTTGATCCCAAAGAACCTCCGGATTCGAAAGCGACACCCGAATCCGAACGGTTCGGCGAGTTTTACCAAGATGACCTTGTTTCCCAAATTTCCTATCTGGTAATCTCGCCCGTGGCAGCAGATTTGGTCTTATCTTGCCCGACTTCTCGTCTGGCGGCCAATCGACATCCGGGATGGGAAAGGGATTGCGATGCGAGTTCGACCGCTTGGTTTCCTGGCGACGGCGATGACGTCGGCCCTGGTTTTGATCGCCTCCGGCGGGTCGGCGGAAGCCTGCCACAAATGCCGGAAGACCCCGTGCGTGCTGGCGGCCGCCCCCCCGGCGCCGATGGTCCAGTGCGTGACCGAGATGGTCCCCCAGACGGTGTATCGGACGAGGACCCGGATGGAGTCGCGCCCGGTGGTCGAGACGATCATGACCCGGGTGGCGGACACCCGGTTCGTCGAGCGGCCTCGAATCGTCTGCAAGCCGGTGTTCGACACGAGTTATGTTCAAAGGACGGTGTTCACCTGCCGGCCCGTCTCGGAAACCACGATGGTCAACCAGGAGATCATGGTTTGCCGACCGGTCCAGACGACCCAACAAGTCGTCGAGACGACCTACCAGGCGAGCACCCAACTGGTGTCGGTCCCCGCCCGGGTCCCGACGTGCGGGCGATGCGGCAAGACCCGCTACTCCTGCGGCTGCGTCACCGTCGCCGAAACCTGCTACACCCCGGTCTCGACCGTCCGAGACGTGGTGGTGACCCAGATGGCCGCCGAGCGGCAGGCCCGCCAGGTCCCGGTGACAAGTACCCGGATGGTCTCGGAATCTCGGGTCGAGAACGTCCCGGTCCGGACTTGCCGGATGGTGGCCGAGACCGTGGTCGACCGCATCCCGATCACCACCTTCCGCTGCGAGCCGAGGCAGGTGACCCGGATGGTCCCCTACCCGGTCTGCGAGACCGTGGCCGAGACCGTGTACCACCCCGTCCAGCGGATGGTGACCTTGGTCCCCCAGTACGCCGCCCCAAGCCCGACCCCGGCTCCCCAGAGTGCCGCCCCGACCGGCCAGTCGGCGGCGGCTTCTCGGCAAGGCTGATCAATCCGACCCGGACCGAAATCCTCGACCAACGCGGTCGGGCCTCCCGAAGTGGGAAGTCCGACCGCGTCCGCGTTCGGTCCGGGCTTGTTCGACGGGACTCCGAGGCGAGGACGCGAGCGAGAATGGCATCGCCTTGACGATGAGGTATGGCCTTTGCGTCAACATCTGAGAAGTTACAGATCGGCCATCGCGGTTGGGGTTAATAATGACTCGTCTCTCCACCGGCATCGAGGGGCTCGACGAAGTCCTCCTGGGTGGACTATTGGCCGGTCGAGTCTACCTGCTCAGGGGGCAGCCTGGAGCTGGCAAGACGACCTTGGCCCTGCAATTCTTGATCGAAGGGGTCCGCCAAGGCGAGTCGGTGCTCTACATCACCCTGTCGGATTCGGAGGCGGAACTCCGGGCCGACGCCGCCTTGCACGGCTGGGACCTGCTCGGGATCGAATTCCTCGACATCCACCCCGCGACCGAAGGGGTTTCGACCGAGAACCAGTACTCGATCTTCCACCCCGCCGACATCGAGTTGGTCCCCGTTTCGAATCAGATCCGCGACGCGATGGCGCGGCTCAAGCCGAGTCGGGTCGTTTTCGACAGCTTGACCCAGGTTCGACTCTTGAGCCGCGACCCGCTTCGTTACCGTCGGCAGATCTTGGCGCTGAAAAGTGAGCTCTTGGCCCAACGAGTCACCGCGCTTTTCCTCGGCGAGAGCACGAAGCAAGACCTCGATATCGAGATCGCGTCGATCGTCCAAGGCGTCCTCTCCCTGACCTTGAGGAAAGGGCGGGAGGGGATGGCCCGCCGATCGATCGAGGTCGAAAAATGTCGAGGAAGCGCCTATCGCGAGGGCGAACATCCCCTCCGGATCGATCACGGGGGGATTCGAGTGTTCCCCCACCTCGTGGCGCTGGAGCATGGCCAACCTTTCAAGCGCCGTCCGCTTTCGTCGGGGATCGAAAGACTCGACACCATGTTGGGAGGGGGGTTCGACCGGGGGACCTGCACCCTGATCACGGGGAACGCCGGGGTGGGCAAGACGACTTTGGGATCGACCGTCCTCGCCCAGGCCGCCGCCAACGGCGAGCGATGTGTCCTCTACTCGTTCGACGAGGGGCTTGCCGAGATCGTTTATCGCGCCGAGTCGATCGGCCTGGAGCTGCGAAGCCACATCGACTCGGGCCTGCTCCAGCTTCGCAAGATCAACCCGTTGCTCCTCTATCCCGACGAGTTCGCGGCCTGGGTCCGCGTCGAAGTCGAGCGAATGGGCACCAAGATCGTCATGATCGACAGCCTCAACGGCTACAACCAGAGCATGCCCGGCGAGAAGTACCTCGGCGGCCACATGCACCAGTTGATCACCTATTTGAACCGGATGGGGGTCACGACGCTCCTGATCAACGAAGTTTCCGCGATGGTCGGCGACTGCACCATCACCCAGTTCGGCCTCAGCTACATGGCGGATACCGTCCTGGTGCTCCGCTATTACGAATACCGGGGGGCCATCCACAAGGCGATCGGGACGCTCAAGAAGCGACTGAGCGACCACGAGAAGACGCTCCGATCGTTCGAGTTGACCGGCCGGGGGTTGGTCGTCGGCAACACGTTGCCCAACTTGCGGGGAATCCTCCGAGGGGAGGCGGTCCTCGATCACTTCGGCGTTGAACCCGAGGACGACCGCGATGAATGAGACGCCGGCCCGCCCCTTGGTCCTCATGCATTGCGAGTGGGCCCGCGACCGCGAGCTCGCGGGCCAATTGATCCGAAATTTGGGGGCGGACTTCCACGTCATTCAAGACGCCGACGAAACCCGGAAGATCCTCGAAGTCGACGGTGCCGACCTGATCCTGGCGGATTCCGGCGGCGGGGTCGGCCCGCTGGCCGCCCTCTTGTCGCTCCTCGATCACCGACCCGAAGCGGCCGACCTGCCGATGGTCCTGATGGCCAACCTCGACGAGCTGCCGCTCCTGGGCGAGTTGATCGCCCGACGCTTCAACGCCGTGCTCTTGTCCAAGCCGATGGGCCGCGAGCAACTGGCCGCCGCCGTCGAGTCGGGGTTGCGGCTCAGGGCCAGGCAGAGGCAGGTCCGCGACCTCTTGACCGAGGTGTCGGCGTCGAACGCCCGGCTCGCCTCGGCGAACCTGGCCCTCGAAGAGCGCCGCGAGGAATCCGCCGAGGAGGCCCGCCGCAAGACCCGGTTCCTGGCCGCGATCAGCCACGACATCCGGACCCCGGTCAACGCCTTGGTCCTCAGTTGCCAGTTGCTCAGGGCGATCGGCCAGACGTCCTCGACAGGCTCGATCGACGCCCGAGACGTCGACGAGCTGACCGGGGCCTTGTTGAGCAACGCCTCGGCGCTGGTGGAACTGGTCAACGACCTGCTCGACATCGCCCGACACGACCAGGGAAAGTTGGAGTTCGCCGAGTCGGATTTCCCCCTGGGCGACTTCCTGACCGCCACGGTCGAGGGGATGCGCCCCTTGGCCGAGCAGAAGCGGCTCGACCTGATCCTCGACGTGGCGGAGTCCTCGGCGATCCTCCGGACCGACCGGGTCAAGCTCGCCCGGATCGTCCAAAACCTGGTCGCCAACGCGATCAAGTTCACCGAAACCGGCCACGTCCGGGTTTCGGCCCACGCCTCGACCCGGGACGGGCTCCTCCTCCAGGTCGAAGACACCGGGATCGGCATCCCCGAGTCGATGCGCGAGGGGATCTTCGACGAGTTCGCCCAGCTCCGCAACCCCGAGCGCGACCGGACCAAGGGGACGGGCCTCGGCCTGGCGATCTGCCGGCGCCTGGTCGTCGCGATGGGGGGCGAGATCGAGGTCGTCACCCGCCCCGACCAGTCCGGGAGCACGTTCGAGGTCTCCCTGCCCCCGAGCCGGGTCGCCCTCGACAGCGACCCGAACCCCGACTCGGGCAAGGGGGCGTTCCCCGGTCACGCCCGGTATCGGGGCGAAGTCCTGGTCGTCGAGGACCACGAACCTTCGAGGATCTTGCTCCAAAGGCTGCTCCGCCAGGCGGGCCTGACCGTCAGGACCGCCGAGAACGGCCAGGAGGCGCTCGACCAGATCGAACGGTCCAGGCCGAACCTGGTCCTGATGGACCTCATGATGCCGGTGATGGGCGGCCTCGAGGCGCTCCGGGTGCTCCGGTCGAATCCCGAGAACCGAGACTTGAAGGTGATCATCCTCACCGGCGACCTCGGAGGCCGGACCGACGCCGAGCCGACCATCGAAGGTGCCTCTTCGTTCTTGAGCAAGCCGGTCGAGGTGCCCACCCTGTTCGAGATGCTCGAAAGGTTCCTTCCCACCACGACCTCAACCGCCGAGTCCCAGAGATCCTCCTAGAGCGATTTCCTGTCGCATGTGCCGGTCGAGGGAACGGGGACCGACCCCCTCGAAGCGCAGCGCAAGGGGTCTGTCTCGAATGGCGTTAAGCTAATCAGTGACGGTTGATTCCAGAGGGGTTTGGATCACCCCGAAGGGGAGTCTGGACGCTGGTTTGCCTCGAATCGTGGCACCTTTTCATGGACCGGGGTTCGGCTCAGACGACCCAGATAGCCTAAACTCCCCACGATAAAGAATCGTATTGATCGTCTTTGATTAGCTTAACGGCATTCCTTTCCGTCCCCTTTTTTTCTTTCCTTCACCACCTGTTCGGGGCGTCGGGTCGCCTTGGGGTCGCCGCGATCAAGGCCAAATTTTTTTGAACGGTTGTTTCTAATTAAGAAACTTGACAACCAATACATTTTCCAGGATGCTGACCTTGCGGTGGTGGCTCAAGTTTGTCGCACGGCGATTCGGCACCGGGTTTTCGGCGCCGAAGAAGCAAATCGTTCCCGGATCGCGACTTGGGCGTGCCAACGGTTCGGCGCCGAACCGTCGGCACCTGGAATCGGCCCGAGATTCACCGCCGTCCGGGATGGAGCCACGCTCGCCGAACTCCTTCGAATGACCCTTGTTGATCGAGGCTTCCCAACAGTTTCAAGGAGCGGCTATTGCTTGCCGTGCAACAGACTTGAGCCACCACCGAGGCTATAAGAAAGTTACAAATTCGTATGTCGGTGCGGCACATGATGATTTTGATTGCCCTCATCGGCATCGTCGTGTTCTCAGTGCGGCAGATGTTCTTTGCAAGCACAGTCTACTCGGTCGGGTACGACGAAAGCCGCTTCCGGCAGATCCGCGTGGGGCTGACCTCCGAGGAGGTCGAGGCGTTGATGGGTCCACCCCTAAAAAAAGTCCCCTGGCCGCGGCAGGGCTTCGTGAATTGGTCCTACACCGACTGCCGCCCTGGGCCTAGCAATTATTGGATGCGAGATGTCTTCATGAAGGACGACAAGGTTGTCAACGTAGTAGGCATATATTGGGTCGATTGAGCTGTCCAGGCACAAAGAAAAGGGGACGGAAAGGAATGCCGTTAAGCTAATCAAAGACGATCAATACGATTCTTTATCGTGGGGAGTTTAGGCTATCTGGGTCGTCTGAGCCGAACCCCGGTTCCATGAAAAGCTGCCACGATTCAGGGCAAACCAGCATCCAGACTCCCCTTGGGAGTGGTCCAAACCCCTCTCGAATCAACCGTCACCGATTGGCTTAACGCCATTCGGGTCTGTCCCCGTTCCCGGCGCGGCACGTTCAACCGGAAATCGCTCTAGCGGCGGACCGGCTGCCAGGATTGGGTTGAAGCCGCTTCGGGGCCGGGGTCGATCGGGGGCTGGACCCGGGCTTGACGCTTTTTGGTTCCGCCGGCCGGGGCGATCGAGGCCAGGGGAGGCGCCGAGGCCCGGCGGACCTCGGGGTCGTCCTGGTGGGCGGAGTGCTCGTCGAGGTGGAGGGTGAGGATGCGTCGGAGTTCTTCGATCGTCTCGGGGGTGTCCTGGCAGCCGTGGTCCCCTTTGACGACCTTTTCCGACACGGCCCAGTCGATGTGCGAGCTGGTGTAGGCGACGATGCCGTCGGTGCTTTGCTCGATCGGGTCGAGCGGGTCCTTCCGGCCGATCACCGAGTGGGCTTCGAGACCGGGGCGGACGGGCAGAGTGTTCATCGCCTTCAAGAGCCGGTTGTCGGGTCGAAGCTCGTCGATCGACGTCGGCAACCCGGAGCGGACCTCGGGCGTGAAGAAGTCGCGGCCGTTCTCGACGAGCAAGGCCCGGTAGGTCCTCCGGAGCGAGCTTGGGAGCCGGATCAGGCGGTCGGCGAGCCGGCCGATGAACTGGTCGCCCAGCTCGCTCCCCCGGTGCGGCGTGGCGATGAACACCGCCCGGGTGATCATCGGGTGCGGCTCGAAGAAGAACATGTCGCGGAGCATCCCCTTGCGTTCGGGAGTCGCGTTCAGCTCGTCGAACGGCCGGGTCCCCACCAGGTTCCAGAGGGCGTCGCCGCTTTCCGAGATCATCAGGCGGGAGATCAGGCCCCCCATGCTGTGCCCGACCAGGACCCCCCGTTCCAGGGCGCGGTCGGAGTGGTCGGGGTCGACCACATCCCTGAGTTCCAGGAGCGACTTGCGGAGCTTGCTCGCCGAGTAGGGGAACGGCGTCCCGGTCGGGTACATGAACAGCCAGACCTGGTAGCGCTCGCGGAGGTTGGGGTCGCCTCGGATCTCGTTCATCACCTTGAGCCAAGCCGCCGGGCTGGACCGAAGCCCGTGGACGAAGATCACGGGGATCTTGCCGGGGACGTAAGGATGGATCATGTAAAGCCCCGCGAGCTTTTCGAGCCACTGCGGGTCCAAAAGCCCGACCTCCTGCAAGATCGGCAACGGGCTGTGGATGAAGTGGTAGGCCAGCGAGGTCGTCAGGTCGGCGGCGAGCGGTTCGGATCGCCCCTCGAACTCGACCCGGCGCTCGACGATCGGGTCGTGCAACTCCAGGACGTACTCGGCACTCGGGGTCGGAGGGATCGCCACCGGGCTGGTCGGCAATTCCTCCTTGAGCGACGCCAGCTCGATCCCATCCCCCTGGTTCCCCTTGCCTCGGAGCTTGAGGACCGCCGTCACCGGGTAGACCTGGCGAGGCATCAAGAACTTCGCCTCGCCTTCACGCGAGCCGAGTTCCGTGGGTCGGAACCGGCGGACCCCGAGCAGGGGGACGCCGACCCCTTCGTATTTGTACTGGTGCTCCAGCCCCTCGATCTTGTAGTCCGAGGCGATCAAGAATTCATCGAACCGATCGGGCGTCCAGGTCGAGGCTTCGGGGTCGAAGCGGACGTTGATCCCCTGCGAACCGAGCTTGTCCTCCCACTTGCGGTCGAGCTTGAGCCGGTCCCTCGACGAGTCCCGGAGGAAGTCGCTCAGCGCCGCGGCGTAGACCGCCCGGGCGTCGAGGGCCTTGGGGGCGTCGACCCGGTTCGACGGCTCGGCCTTCGAGGCGGTCATCGCCGAGGTCGCCTCGCCGACGGCGATCAGCTCGAATCGGGCGGCGATCTCGCGCGAGGCGGGGACCGACTGGACCCCGGCCCTCCGGTTGGCGTCGGCGTGCGCGATCAAGACCTCGGGGTCGCTCGGGTTGGCGCCGGAGGGCGCGTCGGGACCGATCGGGAGCGGGTCGGGCTGGGGGCTTGGCCATCCCGCCGGCTGGATCGTCGGCCCCCGGAACGTCGAGGCCGAGGCGCGGCCGACCTTGGTGATCGCCACGGCCTGGCAACCCGTCGCGCACCCTGTGCCCACCAAGAGGGCAACGCAGATCCAACGGCTCGCGTTCCATCGCATGACCACACGCTTTCCTTCGAGCGAACCGCCGGGTTCAACGATCCTCTTGAACCAGGGCGGCCGGCCGATCATCGCGGTCGACTCGCGGCTCGATCGAGACGTCTCCCGGGGATTTATCGGGGATGTGCCGGTCGCGCCGCCAGTTTTCAGCCGAATCGGTTCGCCGTCAACCCGAGCCGGTTGATCTGAAAGGGGTGAATTTGACATCGAGACTTCAGAAACCGGACTTGACAACCGAAGAATCAAGCTAAAATGATCTGTCCTTTGCTCGAATTGAGCGAACACACCTCGATAATCCCACCTTGATCGCTCCCCTTGATCCCGAGTCGGTTCGCGTCCTCCTGTTGGGGGGGATGCGCCCTCTGTCGCCATTCCGGTCCACCCGAAGGATTGACGGGTCGTTCCGGCATGGGAGGAATCCATGCGTCCCTGGAAGATGCTCACCCTCTGGCTGCTTGTGTCATCGAGCGGTGGCTGCGCGGGTTCGCAAGGCGTGCGATACGTTTACCAGGATGGTAATTTCGGGGTGGTCGGGATGCCGGAGAATACCGACCGGTGGCCGACCCACTACCGGAACAAGGCCGAGAAGCTGATGGAAGGCCACTTCCCCGACGGCCACGAGATCGTCAGGGCCGAGGAGGTGGTCGAAGGCGAGCGGGTCCTGAAGCAAGAAGGGTCGCAGACCGCCGAGGTCTCGCCGCAGTCGCATGCGGCGATCGTGAGCGTCGCCAAGCTGGGCCGGACTTCGAGCCGAAGCCAGGCCGACACGACCAAGATCAAGGAATGTCGGATCATCTACCGGAGGATCGGCAGCCCCGAAGTCCCCACCGGCTTCGCCTCGGCGGCCGACCCGACCCCGAAGCAATACATCGACCCCAACGCCATCGAGCGGAACAAGATCGCCGGCGGCGACCCGGCGAAACCCGAAGCGGGCAAGGACCACGACAAGGAACCCCCCAAGCAAGACGACGCCGGTTGGGGGAACTAAGACTCAATGAGCCACGGATGAAACACGGACGGGACACGGATAACTCAATAACAACTTCTTTGAATTGTCTTATCCGTGTCCCGTCCGTGTTTCATCCGTGGCTAGATTCTTTTCAGACCGGGGCGGGGTTTCGCTCGCCGAATAAGCCCTGGTGCCAGTAGGGGTAGGCTTTGGTCGTTGTGCTGGCGTCGTCGAGGGTCTTGACCTGGGCCGGGGTCAGTTCCCAGCCGACGGCCCCGAGGTTCTGGCGGAGTTGCTCCTCGTTCCGGGCGCCGATGATGACGTTGGCGACCGTCGGCCGCCTCAGGAGCCAGTTGAGCGCGACTTGCGGGACGGTCTTCCCGGTCTCGGCGGCGACGACGTCGAGGGCGTCGACGACCTTGTAGACGTATTCGTCGTCGACGGTCGGGCCGAGGTCGACCACGGCCTTGCTCTGGAGTCGGCTGGTGCTCGGGAGCGGCCGGCCTCGGCGGATCTTGCCGGTCAGTCGCCCCCAGCCGAGCGGGCTCCAGACCACCGCGCCCACCTTCTGGTCCAGCCCGAGCGGCATCAACTCCCACTCGTAGTCGCGGCCGATCAGCGAGTAATACGCCTGGTGCGCGACGTATCGGGGATAGCCGTACTTGTCGGCCACGTCGAGCGACTTCATCAGGTGCCAGCCCGAGAAGTTCGAGCAGCCGATGTAGCGGATTCGACCGGCCCTGACCTCGTGGTCCAAGGTTTCCAGGACCTCCTCGATCGGGGTCATCGCGTCGAAGGCGTGGAGTTGGTACAGGTCGATGTAGTCGGTCTTGAGCCGCTTGAGGCTCCCTTCGATCGCCCTCTTGAGGTGATAGCGCGACGAGCCGACGTCGTTGGGGCCTTCGCCGGATCGGAACGTCCCCTTGGTCGAGATCAGGACCTTGTCACGCCTCCCCTTGATCGCTTCGCCGAGGATCTCCTCGGCCATCCCGCCCGAGTAGACGTCGGCCGAGTCGAACATGGTCAGGCCGGCGTCGAGGCAGACGTCGACGAGCCGGGTGGCCTCGGCGACGTCGCTCGACCCCCAGGCCTTGAAGAACTCGCCTCCGCCGCCGAACGTCCCCGTCCCCAGGCTGAGGACCGGGACCTTGAAGCCCGAACCGCCAAGCTGTCGGTATTCCATGATGGTGCGACCCGTCAAAAAAGGTGAAAAAGTCGAAGTGGACGCGATTCAACCGCGCGATCAGGCCGGAAGCGAGGGGTAATCGACGTACCCCTTGGGGCCTGGCGCGTAGAAGGTGGTCGGGTCGGGGTCGTTGAGCGGGGCGTGTTCGAGGAATCGCCGGGGGAGGTCGGGGTTGGCGATGAACTGGACGCCGAAGGCGACGGCGTCGGCCTCTCCGGCCTCGATCGCCCGCTCGGCGGTGGCCTGGGTGAACTTCTCGTTGGCGACGTAGGCCCCGCCGAAGGCCCGCTTCAATTCGGGGCCGATTCGCTTGTCGCCGATGTGTTCTCGGGCGCACAAGAACGCCAGCTTGCGCCGGCCGAGTTCCCTGGCGACGTAAGAGAAGGTCGCCAACGGGTCCGAGTCGCCGATGTCGTGCGCGTCACCTCGGGGAGCCAGGTGCATCCCGACCTTGCCCGACCCCCAGACCTCGGCGACGGCGTCGGCGACTTCGAGCATCAACCGGCCTCGGTTTTCGAGCGAGCCGCCGTAGTCGTCGGTTCGTTGGTTCGTCTTGTCCTGGAGGAACTGGTCGAGCAGATAGCCGTTGGCCCCGTGGATCTCGACCCCGTCGAACCCCGCCTTCCTCGCGTTCTCGGCGCCCCGCTTGTACGCCTCGACCACCCCGGGGATCTCGTCGCGATCCAGGGCGCGCGGGGTCTCGAAGCCCTTCACCGGCCGGACCAGGCTGACATGGCCGCCGGGCCGGACCGCGCTGGGGGCGACGGGGAGCTTGCCGTCGAGGTAGATCGGGTCGGAGATCCGCCCGACGTGCCAGAGCTGGAGCAAGATGATCCCGCCCGCGTCGTGGACGGCCCTCGTCACCAGCTTCCACCCTTCGACCTGCTCGTCCGACCAGATCCCCGGCGTGTCGGGGTAGCCGACGCCCATCGGTGTCACCGAGGTGGCCTCCGAGAGGATCAAGCCGGCCGAGGCCCGCTGGGAGTAGTATTCGGCCATGAGGGCGTTGGGCACCCGACCGCCGCCATCGGCCCGACACCGAGTCAAGGGGGCCATGAACACCCGGTTGGGCAGGCGGAGGCCGCCCACCCGGATCGGATCGAACAAGCTGGGCATCGCACGTCCCCCAAGAAAGACAATCCGACCCGGGCGTCGCGAGGTCGCGCGGGTCCGAGGCGGACCCGGTCGAAGTGGAACCCGTCGCGGGGATCATCTCCCCGGCGGTCGTCGGACGTCGGGAATGATAAGGAGCCGGAGTCCACGAGGCAACTCCGCCCGACGGCTCGGGTGGTGCTCGCGGGGCCGAGCGGCCCGACGCATCGGGCGTCCCGGCTCGGGCTGGGGAAGCAACCATCCGGTCGCGTTTTTCGTCAAGTCGGGTAGAATGGGAGGCCGATGATGGTTGGTCAATCGTGAAAAGATGAGCGGGTGGTTCGACATCCGCTTCGGATCGGAATTCGGACGGGGATCGCCATGAAAGTTTTCGTGCTCGGCCTCGACGGGGCGACCTGGGACGTCCTGAAACCCCTGGCCGAGTCGGGGGACCTGCCGACCCTGGCCCGCTTGATGAAGTCCGGGGCGTCGGGGACCTTGAACTCGATCTTCCCGCCGCTCAGCCCCGTCGCCTGGACCGGGATCATGACCGGGAAGAACTCGGGCAAGCACGGGATCTTCGAGTTCCTCGAATACAGCCACAACCCGCTCGGAGGGCGGGTCAACTCGTCCAAGGCGATCCAGACCGAACTGGTCTGGGAGATCCTCGGCCGCCACGGCAAGGCCACCGTCGCGGGCGGGGTCCCGATGAGCTACCCGCCGCGCCCCGCCCCCGGCTTCCAACTCGGCGACTTCCTCAGCCCCGCCGAAGCCCCCGACTTTTCCAGCGACCCCGCCTTGATGAAGGAGCTGGAAACCGCCCTCGGCGAACCTTATCGGGCCTGGTCGACGGCGGTCCACGACGGCGGGAACGAGGCGGGTGCCCTCAAAGAGCTGACCGAATACCTCGAACACCACCTCAAGGCGGTCCAATTCCTCATGAAGCGGTGCCCCTGGGACCTCTTCATGTTCGACCTGATGGCCACCGACCGCATCCAGCACGAACTCTGGCACGTCTGGGAACCCGCCCACCGAGAGGCCCAAGGCCGCGACCTGGCGAAGATCCGCGAAGGCTACGTCGACTTCTGGAGGAAGCTCGACGCCGGGATCGCCCGGATCGAGGCCGACTTGCCCCCCGACACGACGCTCCTCCTGATCAGCGACCACGGCTTCGGCGCGGTCGACTGGTACGTCAACTTCAACGTCTGGCTCCTGGAGCGGGGCGACATCGCGCTCCAGGACACGCTCTACGTCAAGCAGAAGAAGTGGTTCTACGACCGGGGGGCGACCCCCCAGTGGTTCTACAACCTGATGGTCAAGTTCCAGATGGCCGAGCAGAGGGTGGGCCGATTCCGGGGCAAGCAGACCGGTCCGATCGAGCGCCTGGCCGAGTCGGCGTTCCTGTCGAAGCGGCACATCGACTGGTCGAAGACCAAGGCTTACGCGCAAGGCAACTTCGGCCAAATCTTCATCAACATCAAGGGGCGGCAGCCGAAGGGCTGCGTCGACTTGAAGGACGTCCGCCCGTTGATGGACGAGATCAAGGCGGGCCTGATGGCGATCCCCCACCCCGAGACCGGCGAACCCCTGGTCGACAAGGTCCTCGAGCGCGAAGACCTCTACGAAGGCCCGCATGCCCACCTCGCCCCCGACCTGACCGTGGTCCTCAAGGACTGGCGATACCGGACCATCGGCCTCCACGACTTCACGACCAACAAGCTGATCTCCCCCTCATTCGGCCCGACCGGCGACCACCGGATGGAGGGCATCCTGATCGCCTCGGGGCGAGGGGTGAAACAAGGCGCCCACCTCAACCCCGACGCCGGCCTGCTCGACGTGACGCCGACGATCCTCCACCTCCTCGGCGTCCCCATCCCCCCCGACATGGACGGCCGCCTCATGAACGAGTTGTTCGACCCCAACATCATCCCCGAACCCGACGCCACGCCCGGCGAGCCGACATTCGCCCCGGTTGGCGTCGAGCCCACCGATGCGGCGGGGTACACCGAGGAAGAAGACGCCGCGATCCAGCGGCGCCTGGCCGACCTCGGCTATCTTTGAGCGGAACGGCGGAGTCGGATATCATGCCGGATGGCAACGTGCCGAGATTTCGAATGGTGGGAGTTTTCCGATGTCATCCGTGATCCAGAAACCGACCGCCACGCTCGGCGACCTGCGCCGCTTCGAGGGTAAGGCCGAACTGATCGCCGGGAGGATCGTCCCCCTCATGCCGACCGGGCATCGACCCAATGCGATCGCCGGTGAGATTTTTGTCAGCCTCAGGGGGCATGCGCGGGCGACCGGCCTGGGTCGAGCCTACACCGATAATATGGGGTTCGCGGTCCCCCGCTTGCCCTCGGGGCGTGAGTCGTTCGCGCCGGACGCCTCATACCATGTCGGCCCACTCCCGACCGATGAGATGGATTTCGTCGCGGGCTGCCCGACTTTCGCCGTCGAGGTCCGAAGCAAAACCGACTACGGCCCGTCGGCCGAGGCGGTGATGGCCGGCAAGCGGGCCGACTACTTTCGGGGGGGGACCTTGGTCGTGTGGGACGTCGATCCGCGTGCTGGGTGTGTCCGCTCCCATCGAGCCGATGCGCCCGATCGGCCCATGATCTTCACCAAGGGCCAAATGGCCGACGCCGAACCGGCCGTGCCGGCTTGGCGGATGGCGGTGGACGATGTTTTCGCCTGATCCGGCGCCACGGTGACTCCCCTCAAAGCGAAGCGTAAAGGGTCTATCCCCGTTCCCGGCGGTGGGACGGTCGAGAGGAAATTGCTCCAAGGTCGTCTTTCGAACAGACCGGGAGGTCGATTGGCGAGCCGACCGACGCCGCTTGCCACATCGAGGAAGAAGACGCCGCGATCCAGCAGCGCCTGGCCGACCTCGGCTATCTTTGATCAAGGAAGGCATCAGTTCGAAAATTTTCCCGATCTTGTTAGGTACCCACTTGCAAGCCGGTTGGATCATCGGCATAAATGAGATCGTCCCGCACCGACTGGTTCGACAGCAAGCTGCGGAGGTGGAACCGATGAGCAAGCAAGCAAGTGATTCTTTTCTCGGCCGGCCTGACCATGCTGATCGGGTGGGGTCTGGCTCGATGGGGAGCGGCCCGCCCACCGACGCCGGGGGAACTGGTGCCCGAGCAGTCGTTGATCGTGTGGCAAGGGCCAAGCGAGTTGAAGAATGAGCAGGCCAAGGTTCGGTTTACCCTGGTCAATCGTGGTGAAACGCCGGTTCGGATCACCTCGGTCCAATCGGGCTGCGGTTGCACGGTCCCCTCGTTCGATTCGAGAGACATCCCGCCGGGTGGTCGCGGGTCCGTTGACGCCAGCGCGCGGTATTTTCCGGTCGGCGAGCGGCGGGTTCCCCTCATCGTGCAGACCAACTCGCCGCGGTCGCCCACGGTCAACCTCGCGCTTCACCTGATCGGCGGCGCCTCTCCGCCGTTCTTGATGAAAGCCGAGGGGGACCTGAGCTTCATGGGCGAGTTCGATCCGACGGTGAGTCGGGATCTGGTCGTCCACACGATCGAGGCGGCGGGCGAGACAAAGACTCCGACGTTCGAAGGCTTGCCGCCCTTCCTGGCGGTCAACCCGGCGGGGAGCACGCAGACTCCTTATGTCCTTCCCGGGACGTTCGACCACAAGCATCGCTTCAAGGTCGCGTTCACCTCGCCCCCGCCGGAAAGTCCTTATCAGGGCGAGTTTTTCATCCTCGATCCCTGGAACCCGACGCGAAAAGAGCGCGTCGGCTTCCTGGCCACCGTGGTCCCTCGCGTCAAAGCCGTCCCGTCGTACCTCTGGCTGACGCCGGGAGATGGCGGCGGCAAGGTCGAGGGGCGCTTCAGCGTCTTGGCGAGGCAACCAATCGACGACATCAAGGCGGCCATCGAGGGCTCGACCGACGGCCCCCTGCGCGTCATCCGCGAGGGCGTCGAAGGCCCATCTCAGCGGACGACGTTTCGCGTGGAAGTCGACCCGTCGCGTCCGATGCCCGGTGAACGGGTCGAATTCTCCGTTGGCGTGACCTGGGCGGATGGGTCCCAGGACGGCCATCTTTCCGTGCCCGTCACCCTGACCCGTTAGATCGCGTTCCCGGGAGGCCGAGATGAGACGTAATCCCCTCGTTCGCCGCCGCGGATTGACCCTGATCGAATTGCTGGTGGTCGTCGGGATCATCGCGATCCTGATCGGGCTGTTGCTCCCGGCCGTCCAATCCGCGCGGGAAAGCGCGCGGCAAGCCAAATGCCGCAACAATCTGCGGCAGTTGGCTTTGTCGCTGCATGGCTTCGAGGCGGCAAGGGGCGGCTTCCCGCCGTGCTCTTACGGGGTATTCGTCGATCACAAGAACGGCGATCTCCAACACCGATATTCCGTGCAAGTCATGTTATTGCCTTATCTCGAGGCGACGACGATCGCCAATGGCCTCAATTTGTTGCTGAGGAGCGACTTTCCCCCGCCGGGAGGCCCCGGCAACTCGACGGCCGGGCAGGCCGTGATCGCAACCTTCCTTTGTCCATCCGACCCCTTGGCCGCCGACCTGATCGGGGGATTGACCTCGTATCGCGCCAACGTGGGTACGTGCGCCTGCATTGGATCGGGTTTCTGGGATGGCTGCTTCTGGGAACGCATCGGTCCGCTCGCCGAGTTTCGCGATGGCCTCGCAAACACCCTGGCATTCGCCGAGAAGCCGATCGGTACGTCCGAGAAATATGGACCCTTCTCGGCGTACCGCGATTGGTTCGATTCACCCGTCGATAGCCCCGATGCTGACGGCTGGGTGGACATTTGCACTGGTCTGGGCGGCCCGGGGGCGACCAGCTCGCTGAACTCCAATCCACGATCGGGGCGATCCTGGATCAGATCGGGCGCGATCACTACGGCATTCACGACCGCCGCCCCGCCCGGATCGCGGGTGCCTGATTGCGGCGATCTGGCCGGCGGCGGTAGCGGCAATTTCGCGGCCCGGAGCTACCACCCAGGCGGCGTCGACGCCGCGATGGCCGACGGCTCGGCCCGGTGGTTCGGCTCCGGAATCGCGATCTCGGTCTGGCGTGCGCTGGGAACGCGCGCCGGTGGCGAAGTCGTCGCGGAATAGGTCCGCGTCGATTGATCCGAAGGTTTCCTGAGGAGATATCCGATGAACCTGCGTCTGGTCCGGGACACAAACTTACCGCTCGCTTCGGTCGGGCTGGCATTGATCATGATTGGGCTGGCGATGTTCCAAGCCCATGCAGACGCCGTGTTAGCGGGCCCGTGTCAACGCGATGCGGTGCAAGCTTGCGACGAATGCACCATCATCATCGCCGGTGCAACAGCGATTAGCGCTCGCCCCTCGATTGAGGTGCCCTTCAACAGTGCGTGCACCGGGCCGATCAACGTCCTGCCGAACTACAATGGAGGTACTTGTAGCAATACTAGTAACTACACCTGTAGTCAGGGCACCCTCGATTGCGGCCGCTACTACGATTGCTATACCAGACAGGTTTATGGGCCATGCGGAACGATAAAGGTCTGCAACACGGCAAAGCAAGCCTGACGCAAGTCTAGGCGTGAGTTACAGTGAGCCGAATTGTCTCGGTTGGCCCTCTCGACGGAGCCGGGAGAGGGCCAACCGTTCGGTTCGATCGTCGATTCCAATCCGATTCTCACTAGACCGGGAGGACAACGCCCGTGGCCGATCGCAACGCCCTCATCGCCGACCGCTTGCGGCAAGAGATGGAGTCATGGAGGTCGATCGAGATCCGCGCGACCACCGACCAACCGCTCCCGACCAATCCTCCGCTCGACATGAAGGTGTTGTTCCTCAGGAGTGAGCAGCACTACATCGAAACGGCGGTCGGGCAGCGCCGGCTCGACCGGACGATGAAGTTCTCCGACGGCTCGGCCCAACGCGAGCAGGGATTCAGCGATGGCCTGAGGTATGCCAACGTCGCCTTCGACCCGTCGGGGGCGCGGCAGAGCACGATTGGGATCGCGAATCACTTCCTGTACGAAGACAAGATGGGCTTCACCGAGCGGCCCGAGCCGCTCTACTTTTTTCACGTCGGCAAGCGGCCGATCTACGAGGCGATCCGCACCGCCGAGCCGCTCGGTGAGGGACGGGTCTTGGGTCGCGGTTGCGATCTCTACCTATTCCGCAAGGTCAAGCTCAGCGCCGCCCCGCTCGATGCGCTTTACTACCTGGATCGGGAGACTTCACTGCCCTTGAAGGTCGAGTTCTACCGGGCCGGCAGCGATCGGCTTCCCGGGTCGGCCCTCCGAGCCTGGGAAGCGAAGACGTTCGACACGGTGGAAGAAGGGCACCACTTCCCCTTGTCATCCGCGAACACCTACTTCACCGGGCGGGTGGGGAATAGCTCCAACATCGTGACCATAACCGAGATCCACTACAACCGAGATTATGCCGCGTCGACATTCTGGCCGACGTTTCAGCCCGGCGTCGAGGTCTATGACTACATCAAGAAGACGTCTACCAAAGTCCCGGACCCCGCGGCGCCCCCGACGGCGCAAAAGCCGCCGGCAGCAGGGACGCCAACTGCGGTCGCGCCCGTGAAGCCACCCATCACGGCGACGCCGGCCGTGGCCGCGCCGGCGGTCCCCCCTTGGTCCTGGGGATCGATCGGGTCATCAGCCTCTTTGGGGTTGGGTGTGCTCCTGATCGCGGCGGCGATCGTGGTCGGGCGGCGTCGGGGTCGCTGAGCCGCCGCCACGTCGGGGCGTCAAAGCTTCGGCTCGGAGTGGCCGTCGAACTGGACCGGCGGGAGTTCCTGGACGGCCCTCCGGAGGGCTTGCTCCCACTGGGTGTGGACGGCCATGAGGTCGGGGTCCTTGGCCTCGAACCGGCGGTATCGCGTGATCTTGAGGTCGTCCTTCGAGTACACCAGCAGGTCGATCGGCGGCCCCACCGTGACGTTGGACCGGACGGTCGAGTCCATCGAGATCAAGGCGTAACGCGCGGCGTCTTCGAGCGAGGTCCGCTCGTAGCGAATCCCCCGGTCGAGGATCGGTCGGCCGTACTTCATCTCGCCGATCTGGAGGTAGGGGGAATCCTCGGTCGCCCTCAGCGGGTTCCCCTGCGGGTAGATCATGTACAGGTCATGAGGTTGCCCCTGGATCTGGCCCGCCAGGATCAGGTGGACGTTGAACTTGTACTCATCCTGCTCCAGGGCTTTCCGGTCCATGTCGGACACCCGGCGGACCTGGTCGCCGACGACCCGGGCGGCGTCGTACATCGACCCGGCGTTGGCCAGGCCGAGGCCGTTGTCGTAGTCGCGGCGGAGCAGCGTCACGATCGACTGCGAGCAGGACAGGCTCCCCGCGCAGAGCAGGACGAACAACCGTTCGCCGGGGGTGACGAAGGTGTGCATCTTCTGGCAGATGTTGACCTGATCGTAGCCCGCGTTCGACCGCGAGTCCGACGCCATGACCAGGCCGCCGCCCGTCATGATCCCCACGCAATAGGTCACGTCATCAAGCCCCCCTTCGGCCCCCAAGTTTCTCGACCCGACCGGCTTTGATACCACGGACGGACTCTCGACGCAAGTGGAGCGGTGATCTCGCTTTGTCGACGTTGACTGGGATCGACGATTCATCGTAGGATGTTTTCCAACACAAGTCCCCCGGCCAAACACGGGGGGACGCGGAAGACGAGGTTCGCATGCTGATCCGAATCGGGTATGAGATCGCTTTCGACGTGCCGGCCCCCGCGCCGATGGTCCTGGTCCTGGAAACCCGGCCCGAATGGGACTCGAAGCTGAAGAGACCGGGCAAGCTTCACGTCGAGCCAGAGGTCCCGATCGAGCATTACACCGATACGTTCGGCAACCGATGCGCCCGCCTGATCGCCCCCAAAGGGCGGATCACCTTCTGGGACGACGCCGTGATGGAGGACAGCGGAGAGCCCGACGAGCAAGCCTTGGGCGCCATCCAGCACCGGGTTGAGGACCTCCCGAGCGAAGTCCTGATGTACCTCCTGGCCAGCCGCTATTGCGAGGTCGACCAGTTGTCCGACGTCGCCTGGTCGCTGTTCGGCCAGACCCCCGAAGGTTGGGCCCGGGTCCGGGCGATCTGCTCCTGGGTCCACAACCACGTCACCTTCGGCTACCAATACGCCCGGCCCACCAAGACCGCCTGGGACGTCTACAAGGAAAAGCAGGGGGTCTGCCGCGACTTCACCCACCTGGCCCTGACGTTCTGCCGGTGCATGAACATCCCCGCCCGCTATGCCACCGGCTACCTCGGAGATATCGGAGTTCCCCTCTCACCCGACCCGATGGACTTTTCCGGCTGGTTCGAGGTCTTCCTCGGGGGCCGCTGGTACACCTTCGACGCCCGCCACAACCGCGCCAGGATCGGCCGGATCGTCATGGCCCGGGGCCGAGACGCCGTCGACGTCGCCCTGACCACCTCGTTCGGCTCGGCCCCCCTGGCCAAGTTCGTCGTCTGGACCGACGAGGTCGGCCCCGAGGCCATCGACCAGCCGGCGGCGATCAAGACGGCCTGACGCATCCTCGAAATCGAGCGGTCGCAATGGCGATCACTTCGTCCATCAGGACAGAAATCGATATGCTTTTCCTAAAACTTGTCGAACGGAAAGCCCTCGACCAAGTCAAACGGCATCCACGAAATTTCGCGCAATATCAACAAGTTAACGCGCTACTCGAACTTGCCAAAGGGGAACCGCTTCGAGTCGTCGCGCGAAAGGTCGGTATATCGGAAGATCGATTGATTCGATGGGCGAGAAACTTCGAGTTGAATCGCGTCCGCCTTCATCATCATTCGAAGAAGCGTCGAGGGCGAATCGCTGTTCCTCCGGACTTTGACCGAAAAAAGGCCGCTTCGACGATCGATCGAAAGGCGAGGTCGATGATGCCTCCCCTCGAAAGACTGTTGCTCATGGCCAAACGACCTCCCACGGCCATCGGAGCCAACCTGGATGATGATCCGGCCGACCTCTTCTGAGCTTGGAGGTCGGCGTGCCTCATTTTGGAGAGATCGTTCGCGCGATCAATCTTCCCGACTCCGAGGGTCGCAATCCCAAGCCGTTCCGGCCGTGCGTCGTAGTCACCTCCGATGAGGACCTCGCGGCGGGCGCTCCAATTGTCGTGCTTGGGATTTCGACGCTTCTACCCGGCCGCCCGCATCCCACCGCCGTGCCCCTGGCTTGGAAGGATGGTGGGCACCCGCGAACCGGACTCAAAAAGCGTTGTGCCGTCTTTGTGACATGGCGGGTCGTCGTCACCCCGGATCGGATCATTTCGGAGGGGAGGACAACATCCCCCTTGGAACGACTCGCAATCGCCGAGGCACTCCAAAAGCTTGATAAGGGACTCATCTGATCAATCGACGATTAATCGAGTTCTTCACTGCTGCTCCCCTTGCTGCTGGACCAGTCCGGAATGCTGGCCTCGCTGGTTGGGGTAGGGGGGGCGGCCCTGGCGCTGGGACATCGAGCCCATCCTTTGCGACTGGAACATCCCGCCCGAGGAGCGATTCGGGGTGGACCACTCGTTCCACTCCATCGGGACTCGGTCGACCGGCTCGACCTTCACGGCGACGTTGATGGTTTCCTCGGCGCGACCTTTCCACAAGCCCCGGTTGGGGGGGACGTCGGAGTAGTCTCGGCCGAAGCCGATGGCGACGTGGTCGTCGGCGACGAACTTGCCGGTGGTCGGGTCGACGTCGACCCAGCCGGCTCGGTCGCCCCCCCAGACCTGCGCCCAGGCGTGGGTGGCGAGTTCGCCGGGGTGGTTGACGTAGCCGCTGACGTAGCGGGCGGGGAGGCCAACCCCTCGGCAAGCGGCGATGAACAGGTGCGAGAAGTCCTGGCAGACCCCCAGGCCGAGGTCGAATGCTTCGCTGGCCTTGGTCCGGGTTTGCGTCACCTTGGACTCGAACTTGAGCCGGGCGGCGACGGCATCCATCAAGCCTTGAACGTAGTCGGCCCCCAAATCGCCCGGCAGGGGGCGCGGGAGTCCGGCGACGAAGGCGTCGATGGCGTCGGAGCGGTCGGCGAGGTCGCTCGGCGCGAGGAACTCGGTCGCCTCGACCGCGACCGGGCCTTCGGCGATCAACCCTTGGGCTTGCCCCAAGCGGACCTGGGGCGAACGGCGGTGGGTCCGGACGTAGCTCGTGGCCAGGATGACGAGTTCTTCGTAAGGCTTGGAGATGTTGAACAGGTCGACCCGATTCCCCAGGCCGTCGCGGTACGACGTGACGGGGGATGCCGGGGTCGTCTTGAGGCGATACCCCAAGGTCGTCTGGTCCTCGTCGGTCGCCGGGGCCATCCGGACCTCGAACACCGTCTCCGACACCGGCGCCGTGTACGACAACTTGGTTTCGTGGCTGATCCGTAGAAGCATGAGGGTGATTCGCCGGGCGATGGGATGGGTTACCGTCGGTTGGCCCACCATACCCAAAATCCCCGCGCCGCGTCCACCCGCAGGCTAGAGCGAGCGGCCTTGGTTCAATAGATTTGCGCGGTGCCGGCAAGTCCTCTTGACTTGATGAAAAGTTTGGTCTATCCTCCGCCCATCGATTGAGTTTTCACTCCCACAACAAATCGAGACAGCAACGGTGCTCAAGACAAGCAACCTTCGACTGCCTTCTGCCTTCTGCCCCTCATTGCGCTGACGGGATGCCGCCCATCCGCCAAGGTGGCCGAAGCGCCCGGCGCGACGTTCGACGCGGGCGCGGTATTCTACGAGACCACGCCCCAGGTTAAGCATACCTTTCGCTTGCTCAACACGACTGGTCGTCCCGTCCGGGTCGAGGAAATTCGCAAAAGCTGCACCTGCACCGAAGCCACCTTCGACCGGAACTCGGTCGCGCCGGGTGAGTCGGTCAACCTCACGATGGTCGTGCAATCGCAGCCGACGTTCCGGGATTGGAATGTCAGCAGTTCGCTCGTCACCGATGACCCGGTGAATCCGTTCTGGACTTGCTACCTCCGGTTCCGGACCTACCCGCGGGCCCAATTCGAGAGGCCCGTCGTTGATTTGGGTCGGGTCAAGACGACCAGCACCGACCTGGGCGATGGAATGACAACCTACCTCGAGGTTTTCGAGCCGGCTCAGGGCGAGCGTCGCTCTCGACCCGATTTCGATCTTAATTACCCGCCCACGCTGATCGTCGAGCGCGACGCGGAACCCATCGTCGATCTGCTCGATTCGGGCCGGGTCCGCCGCCTGAGATATCCCATTCACTTGGGAGTCGCGTCGGCGACCGCGCACCAACTGACGACGGGCACGCAGACGGCATGCCTCGTAGTGCGAACGGCCGCCGGCCTGAACTTGTCGACCACCGCAACCTGGACAAGTCATACCCCGATCCTCGCCGCCCCATCGAATCTGTCGTTCGGCATCGTCCACGTCGATGGCGAGCGCGTGTCGCGCAAGTTCGTCCTCAGGGCGAACGACGGCCAACCATTCCGCATCCTGGCCGTCACCAGCGACTCGCCCACCGTCTCACTCGGTGTTTCGCCCGACGTGATGAAGCAACCCGCCACCTCTCACACGGTGGAACTGGCGTACCATCGCGGTGCCCCGTCCCCCAAATTCCCCGGGGGGCAAATCGTCGTTCAAACGGATCGTCCCGAGATGCCATCGCTGCAACTGCCGTGGTCGGCCGTCGCACCCTAGCTCACATTGATTGACCACACGCTCACACAACAATTAGATTAGGAGAACCACCATGAATTTCCGTACTCTCGCGACCGTTGTTATCGTCACCCTGTTGGTTTCGACCTGCGTGTTGATCGACCGCGCCTTCGCCGATAACGACTGGATGGGCAAGTGCAAGGCCGTCCAGAAGGCGTCGTTCTGCACCACGGTAGACTGCGGCGCCGCTGGCGGTACTTCGACGTGCCAAAACACTGGCCTGCCTTACAGCTACGCCAGAGTGACCTCTCTGAAATTCACCGAGTGCGCCAAGCTTGGGCTTTTTCAAACGTCCGACTGCAACAACTACACTGGCACCAACAATACGTACTCCATCGTCGGCTGCGATAATGTCTATTTCGCAAACTATAGCCCTTTTTATGGTTGTTATAATCAGAGCTGTGAAGTTCCCCAAGGCGATATCGCTTGCAATCTGAGCCTCCCGCAGCCTCAGTAACGGCGGCCAACTCTCGTTTGCGGTCTGGTCGTTCGGACTCGGTCGCAAACGGCTCATCCGAGGATTGTTCAGGAGACCAGGACAGAGCGGTTTCAATCCATCTCCTTGAGGGCAGGTTTTGTCGGGCGGGTGCAATTGACCCTGGCAACTCCAGCCGTGCGACATCAAGGGGTCGCACCCCCGACAAAACCCCAACTCGTCGCTTTTGCACCAGTGGCGAATCAATTCCTGAATTTGTGTGATGCGATCAGGTTGCAAAACCACTCGTTCCCAGCAAGGAGCTATTGTGACAGTCCGATGTTTTTTGAACTTGATGGTCCTCCTTGCCCTGGTCTTCGGATCGCCGGTAATGTCTCAGGGCGAGGATCAAGACAACGATCAGGCCGCTCTAAGGTCGATCAATGGGGTCATCCAGCAAAACTACGCCCGGTTCCCACATGGCTCGGTTCGCTTTCGGTTCCAGGACGGGTTCGCGGCTGATTCCACCGAGGCGCGAGCGGGTCGCTTCACCAAGTTCGCCGAAGCCGATGGTTTGTTGGTCTTCGATCAGGGTCACACGCGGTTTCAAATCATTTTCCCAACCGATGTCATGGCGCGAGAAATGACCTGGTTATCAGGCAACCAATCCAGCTCCAGGTTGTCGAGCTTTCGTTATCTTTCTAATAACGAGGTGACTCTCCTGGAAGTCATATCGGCGAATCGTGACGGATCACCCCTCACCGGCAGTACGATCGAATCCGGTGTGTCCTCCGCGTGTTCCCGCTTTGACTTTCCGCTCACGCTCGGGATACCGCAGGGAAAACACCGCGGTATCGTGGGATTTTTGCAAGCCACCTTGGAGCGGAACCCGGTCGTTCGCCTCATCGGTCTGGACCTGAACGCGACCCGCGAAGGGACCAAGCTGGTTCGGGTCAACTACGCCTTCACGGGATCTCAACAAGACTTCTGGGCGGACCTTGAGCGGGGGGGGGCTGTCGTCTACGAACGCCTGGCTCAGAACGGCTCGGTTTTCGAGGAGTTTTGCGAGGACATCCGCCAAGTCCCTGGCCACGGCTGGTTGCCCTTCCTCTGGACCCAATACGATGGCAGTGGCCGAACCAAGCGCATCATCGTGGAACAGGCCGACTTCGATCATCCGCCGACGACGAAGGACTTTACCCTTTCTTTTTCGCGACCCGAGTTCTTCTTCGATCCTCGGACGAATCAGCAGTATCAGGGGTTGTACAAGGATTGGAATCTCGATCACCTTCCCCCGCTCGTCAAAAGCTCAACGCCCCCGACGCAGGCAACTAAGACCCCCGGGCCACCACTACCAGACCTGCCAGGGGAAATCGAAAAGCCGACCTACCCGCTCACCATCAGCGTTCTGGCGATCCTCTCGGTCGTCGCACTTTGCTTGCTTGTCCGTGCGGTCTTGGTCCGTCGTTCGCCCGTCGCTCGATAACTCATATAAGGAGTTCTCCGATCATGGAACGATCACGGACAATCGCCGCGCCGGGCCGGGGCCGGGCCGGGTTCACGCTCATCGAACTGCTGGCGGTGGTGAGTCTCATCGGTCTGCTGCTGGCGCTGCTGGTCCCCGCCGTGCAAGGGGCGCGGGCCGCGGCGCGGCGCGCGGAGTGTCAGAATCACCTCAAGCAGATCGGCTTGGCGTTGGCCGGCCACGAGGCGGCGCATGGGTCGTTCCCGCAAGGTCGCGCCGGCCCACTCATCTGGGTTCTCCCCCACGCCGAACAGGTTCCCCTTTTCAACAGCATCAACTTCGCCATCCCCGAGAAAGATGGGGAAGGAGTCTTTGAGAATTACACGGCTCGTCTGGCGTCGGTCGCCCTGTTCCTTTGCCCGGCCGATCCTCCGGCGCCGGTGATGGGAATGGGGCGGACCAACTATCGGCTCTGCCTCGGCCCCAATCCCAACGAGACCCCTCGTGTCCATTCGGGCGAACCGATCGGCCAGGCGGGCGTCTTCGCGTCCGAGCCATATCTGATTCGAGCCGCCAATATTACCGACGGCCTGGCGCAAACCGTTGGTGCCTCGGAGTGTCTCCAGGGGGACTGGACCCGCGGTATCTTCAAGCGAGGCGGTGACTACCGCGTGCTCACGGTCGACCCGTTTCCCAACAGCGACGGGATGATCCAGGCGTGCGCGAAGGCCGGAATCGTCGAGGAGCAGATCAACTCACGGGGCGGCGAGTCGTGGTTCTTCCACGGTACCCAATGCACCAGCTACAACCATGTCGCCGCACCCAACCCTCGCGAGGGGGCCTGCGGCATCAATATCCACGGCCTCTATCCCAACCCCGTTCAAATTTGGATGTTGCCGCTCGACGGCTCATTCCCCGCTACCAGCTATCATTCCGGCGGTGTCAACACCTTGATGATGGACGGATCGGTCCGATTCGTCCGCGATGAGATCGCCATTCTCGTCTGGCGTGGTTTGGCCAGTCGCGCAGGCGGCGAGGTGGCTCCCCCCAACTGACCGAGGCGGCCCGGCGAGCGGCCCTTCGGGGTCCTGCTCGCGGGCCGGGGCGATGACCCAAGACACCCTACTCAGGTCTGAAAATACGCCTGGTGGATCTCGTCCCCCACCCGGTTGCAAGCATCCTGGATGCCGGTGAGGAAGGTATTCAGCCCCCGGGCGAAGATTTCCTCGACGTCGACATAGCGAAGCTCGCTGTCGAGCCGACCGAGGTGGCGCTCAGCCTCGGACCGGTATTCGTCCTCGTCCCCCCCGGCGATCTCGCGGAGCGACTCGACGCATCGGGCCACGCAGAACCGCATCGCCCGGGGGAAGTCGGGGTCCAGGACGAGGTAGCGGACCACCCCCTCGGGGTCGATCCGGTCGTGGTGCTCGCGGAGGTAGGCGTCGTAGGCGGAGCAGCTTCGGAGCAGGCTCGACCAGTGGACGACCCGCATCGACAGCTCCAACTCCTCGATCGGCCCGCCCGCCCTCAAGCCGTGGAGCTTGACGTTCAAGATCCGGCTCACCTGGTTGACCCGCTCCAGGTAGCGGCCCAACTGGAGGAAGTGGAAGACCTCGGTCCGGGGCAAGGTCCCGTCAACCAGGCCGTCGAACAGGACGCACGACCGCTTCACCCCATCGAAAAACCGCGACGGGCTGGCGGCGAACCGGCGCTCGGCCCGGGGGCTGCATAGGTAGAGGTACAGCTTGTTGACCTGGCTCCAGGTGTCGCCGCTCAGGGTTTCCTGCGTCCCTCGGGCATTCTCCCTGGCCCTGGCGAGCATCGCCAGGATCGAGTGCGGGTTGGTCCGCTCGAAGGTCAGGTAGCGGAGGACGGCCTCTCGGTCTTTCGGCCCCGGCCCGTGCATGCCTTCGAACGCCTCGCGGCAGGCCAGGATCGTCAAGACCGACTCGATCGGCCCCTGGCCGCCGACGTCGCCCGACAACCCCGAAGCGTCGAGTTCGAGGTGGAACCCGACGTCCAGGAGCCGGGCCACGTTCTCGGCCCGCTCGACGTATCGGCTGATCCAGTACAAGTTTTCGGCGACCCGGCTCAGCATCTCAGCGAGTCCCTTCGGGTCGAAGTTCGGCGCCGGTCGAGGAACTCAGCTTGAACCGGGGGAGCGTCGGCGCCGCGCCTCGGAGGACCCAGGTATCCTTGGTGCCGCCCCCTTGCGAACTGTTGACGACCAGGCTCCCCTTGGGGAGCGCGACCCGAGTCAGGCCGCCGGCGAGGACCTTGATCTCCTCGCCATAGAGGATGAACGGGCGGAGGTCGACGTGTCGGCCTTCGAGGCGGCTGTCGACCAAGGTCGGGTGCTGGCTCAACGTGATTGTCGGCTGGGCGATGTAGTGCCGGGGGTTGGCCTCGATCCTCCGGGCGAACTCGTCGCGCTGGTCGAGGGTCGAGGCGGGGCCGATCAGCATCCCGTAGCCGCCCGAGCCGTCGACCGTCTTGACGACCAACTTTTCGAGGTTGGCGAGGATGTGCTGCCTCTGGGCCGGGATCGAGGCGCGGAAGGTTTCGACGTTGCTCAGGATCGGGTCTTCGCCGAGGTAATATTTGATGAGGTCGGGGACGAAGGGGTAGATCCCCTTGTCGTCGGCCACCCCGGTCCCCAGGGCGTTGGCCAGGGCGACCTGGCCGGATCGGTACGACGCGATCAACCCGGCGACTCCGAGCTGGCTGTCTCGTCGGAAGGTCAAGGGGTCGAGGTAGTCGTCGTCGACCCGGCGGTAGATCACGTCGACGCGCCTCGGGCCTTGCGTCGTCCGCATGAAGACCTGGCCGCCGTCGAAGAAGAGGTCGCGGCCTTCGACCAGCTCGACGCCCATCTGGCGGGCGAGGAAGCTGTGCTCATAATAAGCCGAGTTGTAGACGCCGGGGGTCAGGACGACGACGGTCGGGTCGTCCGAGCCGGGCGGGGCGATGTGGCGGAGCATCGCCAGGAGGTTCGAGGCGTAATCGTCCACCGCCCTGACGTTGTACTGGCCGAACAGCTTGGGGAACGCCTGCTTCATCACCTGGCGGTTCTTGAGGACGTAGCTCACCCCCGACGGCGTCCGGGCGTTGTCCTCCAGGACGAGGTACTCGCCCGAGGCGTCGCGGATCAGGTCGATCCCCGAGATGTGGATGTAAATGTCCTTGGGGACCCGAAGCCCGACGCACTCGCGGCGATAGCCCGACGAACCGAGGACGAGGCCGGTCGGCACGGCGCGATCTCGGAGGATCGCCCGAGTGTGGTAGACGTCGTGGATGAACAGGTTCAGGGCACGGACCCGCTGGGTCAGCCCGCGCTCGATCTTGGCCCACTCCTCGGCGGCGACCAGGCGAGGCACCGGGTCGAACGGGATGATCTGCTCGACCCCCTGGTCCCGCCCGTAGACCGTGAAGGTGATCCCCTGCTGCCTCATCATGAGGTCGGCGGCCCGGTGGCGGCGCTCGAGCTCGTCGGCCCCCATCTCGCCGAGCCGGTGTTGGAGCGCCGCGTAGTGGCTTCGGGGGGTGTCGAGGGCGGCGAACATCTCGTCGTAACCAGTCAGGCCGTACCCGCCAAAAAGTCCGTCGTCGCTGGGGTGAGTCGTCGCCATTGAGGAACCCATCCGAGAAGGCCGAAGACTCCATCCTTCGATGGTGCCGAACGCGGGCAAGCCGGTGATCCATCCCGTCGAGATCAAGACCAAGGCATGCAAGGCAAACAATCGACCGGGTTATCCGGTCGCAAACGTCACACCATCGCATTCCGAGGCCAATCATCCTAATCCCATACCCTCTTTCCCGCAAGCGTGGCGTGAAGCTCCAAAGTGGGTCGCACCCCGAGTTTGCCGGGATCTCGGGCAGTGATGCCGCATCGCTCGGCAACCTCCGTTGACGTTTCCTCCCCCGATCAATCTCGATGCAACGAACCATCGGCATGAATTGTGCCTCCACTGGGTGATCGACCCTTCGACCTTGGCGGACGGGTGATCTTCCATCGACCCCTTTGGAAAAAGAGCGTGCTCCATGTTCGGCACCAGCCCGAAGCATCAATTCGAGATGCAAGACCCGCTCAAGCAATATCCCCAGCCCCCGTTCCCCAAGCAACCGCAGCCCAAGCCCGGCCTGGCCAAAGAGATGGACCCCAAGCCCGACCACGGCGAGGAGTCGTACAAAGGCTTCGGTCGCCTCGAAGGCCGCAAAGCCCTGATCACGGGCGCGGATTCGGGGATCGGCCGGGCGGTGGCGATCGCCTTCGCCCGTGAAGGCGCCGATGTCGCCTTGAGCTATCTCCCCGAGGAAGAACCCGACGCCAAAGAGGTGGTCGCCCTGATCGAGAAGGCGGGCCGAAAAGCCTACCCGCTCCCCGGCGACATCACCAGCGAGCCGTTTTGCAACGACATGGTCAAGCAAGCCGTCAAGTCGCTAGGAGGACTCGACATCCTGGTCAACGTCGCCGGTCACATGATCGCGGCGGAGGGGATCGAGGATTTGACCTCCGAGGCGTTCGACCGGACGATGAAGACCAATGTTTACGCCCTGTTCTGGATCTGCAAGGCCGCCGTCCCGCACATGAAACCGGGGGCGACGATCGTCAACACCTCGTCGATCCAGGGGTATCAACCGTCCCCATCGCTGCTCGACTACGCCACCACCAAGGCCGCCAACACGACCTTCTCGAAAGCCCTGGCCGGCCAGTTGATCGAGAAGGGGATTCGGGTCAACGTCGTCGCCCCAGGTCCGATCTGGACGCCGATCCAACCGACCGGAGGTCAACCATCCGAAAAGGTCCAGAACATCGGCGCAACCGTCCCGTTCAAGCGGCCAGGCCAACCCGTCGAGCTTTCCTCGGTCTACGTCCTGCTCGCTTCTCAGGAATCAAGCTACACGACCGGAGAGGTTTACGGAGTGACCGGCGGCAACCCTTGCCCCTGATCGAGGTCACCAAGCTCGGATCAATGACAGCCACGGATCGGCACGGATGAGACAAGCTTCATCCTCCTTGCCCTGATTTCATCCGTGTTCCATCCATCCGTGGCCCCTCTGGATTGGAAGCGACTCGTTCATGATCCCCAGCCGCATCGACGGTGTCCTCGACCTCGACCAATATGCCGCGCTCGGTGATGGTCGATCGGTCGCCTTGGTCGGCCTCGACGGTTCGGTCGACTGGTGGTGCGTGCCGGACCTCGATTCGCCCCCCTTGTTCGACAAGATCCTCCGCGACGACGTGGCCGAGGCCGGTTATTTCAAGCTCGCCCCGACCGACCCCGACGCTTCGGTCACCCGCTGGTACTTGCCCGACAGCAACGTCCTCGAAACGACGTTCGCCACCTCGAAAGGGAAGGCCAAGGTCACGGAGTCGCTCAACTCGGGCCTGGCGGGTCGCTTGCCCTGGTCCGGGCTGGCCAGGAGGGTCGAGGGGGTCGAGGGGCGGGTCGAGTTTCGGGCGTCGATGGTCCCCGGGACTCGCTTCGGGGCCGACAAGCCGGAGAAGTTCGACGCCCCCAATGGCGAGGCGGTCCGGGTCGGCGACCTGGTCGTCGCCGTCCGATCCTCCGACCGCTGGGCCGCCCCCACCTGGGATGGCCCTCGGTTTTCGAGCACCTGCGAGGTCGGGCCGGGCGACCGGGCGGTCATCGCCGTGCTTGCCGTCGACTCCGAACCTTTGATCCTGCCCGACATCCAAGAGATCGACCGCCGGATCGACCTCAGCGACCGGGCCTGGCGCGAGTGGACCGAATCGTTGAACTACGACGGGCTTTACCCCGCCTCGGTCCGGCGGAGCGCCCTGGCCCTGAAGCTCCTGATCTTCTCGCCGACCGGCTCGATCGCCGCCGCCGCGACCACGTCGCTCCCCGAGCGGGTCGGCGGTGACAAGAATTACGACTACCGGATGACCTGGATTCGCGACGTCGCCTACACGATCAAGGCGTTTCTCCGGGTCGGGGCGCAGAGCGAGGCCAAGGCCGCTTTTGGCTGGATCTTGCGGACGATTCGCCGGAACGGCCCTCAAATCCACGTCCTTTATACCCTCCGGGGAGAAATCACGCCCAAGGAGCGGACCATCCCGTTTGAGGGGTACCGCAAGTCGCTCCCGATCCGGGTCGGCAACCGGGCCAGGTCGCAGCTTCAGCTCGGGGTCTACGGCGACCTGCTCGAAACCGCCAAGCTGTTCGCTGGGAAAGGGCACATCCTCGACCCCTCGACCCGCGACTTCCTGGTCGGAGTGGCCGACCAGTGCGTCCGAGACTGGCAAAAGAAAGACGCCGGGATCTGGGAATTGACGACCGACCGCCACTACACCATGTCGAAGATCGAGTGCTGGCTGGCCCTCGACAACGCCGCCAAGCTCGCCCGCGAAGGCCACCTGCCCGACTCGCACGCCGACCGTTGGGAGCGCGAGCGCGACAAGATCCTCGCTTATATCGACAAATACTGCTGGTCGGAGGCCAAGCAGAGCTACACCCAGTTCATCGGCGACGAGTCGCTCGACGCCGCGCTCCTCCTGGCGACCCGGTTCGGCTTCCCTCGCAAGGACCGCCTCGACCTCACCCGGGCCGCCATCCAGCGCGAGCTTTCCCGAGGCCCGCTCGTCTACCGCTACTCCGGCGTCGACCGGGAAGAAGGCGCCTTCCTCGCCTGCTCGTTCTGGCTCGTCGAGGCGTTCGCCTTCCTCGGCCATCCGCTCGAAGCCCGCCGGACGATGGACGAACTCCTGGCCCTGGTCGAGACCCGGAACCTCGGCCTCCTCAACGAGATGGCCGACCCCGAAACCGGGACCTTGCTCGGCAACCTCCCCCAAGGCTTGAGCCACCTCGCCCTGATCCACGCCGCGCTCGCCGTCAACGACGCTGAGCGAAAAAATCTGAATTGAATCGACTACTGATTAAACCAGATTATACTCCCCGCGTCTGAAAGTTGAGGGTTGCTTGGATTATTGACGGTTTTCACGATTGACGCCAGTGACGACCCCCTTTTGGATCCGATTTGGCTGGGATCATGATCTCTATCGACTTCACCGCTTCGGACATCGATGCTCGCCAACACGAACGATTCCACCATCCTCACCCTCGGGTGCGGTTGAAGATGGAAGTGGTCTACCTCAAAAGCCAAGGTCGGGCCCACCACGACATCTGCCGACTGACTCGGATCACCGAAAACACCTTTGCGGACCTATCTCGGCTCGTTCGTTGCGGATCGAGTTGCTGTTTTTGCCGACGTACTCGCCGAACTTGAATTTGATTGAGCGGTTGTGGAAGTTCGTCAAGAATGAATGTCTTTCGTGCCGGTATCACGAGGACTTCAAGAGGTTTCAAGCGGCGATCACTGCTTGCCTGGAAGGTGTTGAGGGAAAGCACAAAGCCGCGATCAAGTCGCTGATGACACTCAAATTCCAAACCTTCGAAGACCCTCGAATGCTAACCGCGTGAAGTATGGCGTGCGTGCTGCGTATGGCATCGCGAACCGGCCGGAATTCAGCAACTATGATTGGCTCGATCGGACGAATCTTTGCTCGGTTGTATTTGCGAGTTAACTTTTTTGAAAAAACGCCGATCTTATTATTATATAGAGTAGCTGGTTCTCGATGAATGAGCACAAACCCTGAACTCACCTACCCTTATAAAGTAAAACGTCTGATAATCGTTCTTATGTTCGATTCGCAAAATCTTATGATAAAGCAATCGGGGTTATCCGGCCTGGCGCGATGGCCCCCCGTCGATCTTGCAAGGCGGCCGGCCTCGGTCGGGTTCGCCATCACCGGCATCAAGCGGAGCACGAAAATGAAATCGGCCCGGTCGCTCCGAGGTGAAGCGCCGGGCCGGTCGCGGTTGTATCATGCCGAAGGCTGGCGGTCGTCTCAGGCGGTCCCGGGCGGCGACTTGGACTTGCCCTTGGCCATCCCCCCCGGTCTCCGCACCGGGCCGAGTTGCTTGGACTGGCGCCGGGGGCGACGGCGCCCCTCCGGTGGCTCGGGCGGGCCGAAGTCGGGCAACCCGCCCCCGAGC